>VOFI01000280.1_pt1 | contig 226001 bp, 276 predicted proteins | sample 5384131 | NCBI WGS metagenome assembly VOFI01 (sample SAMN12384728, study PRJNA508395) | human gut metagenome | isolation source: healthy gut H | host: Homo sapiens | reverse complement strand
TTCAACGGCTTCCAGAAGAAGAAGGCCACGGAGTTCCGCATCAACGTAACGCAGAAGCCGTCCAGCGTTTCCGCCAAAGTCGGGGAAAACAGCGTCAACCTGGCGGAAGCGAATTCCATGGAGGATTTCAAGTCCCGGGAGAACGTGTATTTCTATGACCAGGCTCCCAACCTGAACAGGTTTGCGACCAAGGGAAGCGATTTTGAGAAGAAGGTGATTGCCAAAAACCCGCAGCTGCTGGTGAAGCTGGCCCCGGCGGATATTACGGCAGCCCCACCGTGCTTTCCGTGGAAGGCTTCCGCTTTGAACCCGCGGAAAAATACCGTGTCTCTTCCGGCGCCCTGACCGCTCCCGCTAATGCCAGGGTGACGGAGGAAAACGCGGCCGCATATACCTTGACTCCTTCATGGGATGCCGTTCCGAACGCGGATTTTTATGAAATCGAATTCGGCGGAATGTTGTATACCACCATCAAGGGGACGGAGTTCCTGTTTGAGGATTTGGAGGCGGAAACGCCCTATTCCTTCAATGTACGCGCCGTCAACAAGGACGGCCATTCCGCCTGGACGGCCATCAGCGCGAAGACCAAGGCCAACCCGCTTGAGTTCGCCATTCCGGGAATCGAAGGTGAAACGAGCGTGGAGAACCAGGGCAATTCCCTGACGAAACTCTTTGACTTCAAGGAAAAGGACGCGTGGCACACGAAGTACAACGAAAAGGCCGTGCCGTTTGACCTGGTTCTGGACCTGAAGACCATCAACAAGCTTGAGAAGTTCCATTACGTTCCGCGTGAGGACGGCGGCAACGGAACGCTCCTGAAGGGCTCCGTTTCCTACAGCATGGACCGGGAAAACTGGACGAAGGCCGGAACGTTCCAGTGGGACAAGAATGGCGACGTGAAGATCTTCAACTTCAAGGACGCCCCCACGGCGCGCTACATCAAGCTGAATGTCACGGAAGGCGTGGGCGACTACGGCTCCGGCAGGGAAATCTACGTCTTCAAGGTGCCGGGCACGGAAAGCTACCTGCCGGGCGACATCAACAATGACGGCAAGATCGACCGGAACGACCTGACCTCCTACATCAACTACACGGGCCTGCGGAAGGGCGATTCCGACTTTGAAGGTTACATCAGCAACGGAGACATCAACAAGAATGGCCTTATTGACGCTTACGATATTTCCGTGGTAGCCACCCAGCTGGAAGACGAAGCCGACCAGCCGCAGGAAGAAGCCGCCAAGAAGGACGAGGAAGGGGATAAGAAGGAAGGGACGGCGAGAAGAAGAAAGCCGCCGAGGAGGCAAAGAAGAAAGCCCGCTTGGACGGAAAGCTCCTGCTCAGCGCCGATAAGAAGAGGTACGCCAAGGGAGACGCCGTCAAGGTGACCGTGAAGGGCCGGAACCTCCGGCTGGTGAATGCCCTGAGCTTTGCCCTCCCGTACGATCCCAAGGATTTGGGAATTCGTGGGCGTGGAGGTTAAGAACATGAAGAAGATGGAGAACCTGACGAACGACAGGCTTCATACGAACGGAACCAAGGCCCTGTATCCCACCTTCGTCAATATCGGGGACAAGGAACCGGTGGAGGGAACCTCCGAGCTGTTTGTGCTGAAGTTCAAGGCCCGTCGCGACGTGAAGTTCCAGCCGAAGCTCACGGACGGCATGGTGGTGGAGGAGCGGCGGAGGGGAAATATTTCCCTGCGTTGCTGTTCCGGCGGAGGGGTGACGCAATGAGGCTCCCTTCACGGGCGGATGAACCGTTTTTTTTTCTGGAGCGCCCGGTCTTTTCACTTATGTTGGGGTGCCAGACAGGCGCCCACGATGCCATGACCGGCCCCGGACTCATCTCCTTGTTCTGCTTTCTGATGACGGCCGCCCATTTTTTGCGCGGCGGGATGCATGCGGGCGTCATTTTGTGCATGGGACTGGCGGCGCTTTCGTTTTCCCGGCGCGGCTGGCTCCCGCAGGAGCGTCACGTTCCTGCTGCTGGCCTCCCTGCTTTTCTGGGGGGCGGAAACCTGGCATCTGGCTAGGCTGCGGATGATGGAGGGACTGCCGTTTCTGCGGCTGGCCGCCATTCTGGCGGGCGTGCTGCTGCTTCATGCGGCGGCCATCCTGTGGCGCAGGCGCGGGGAGAAGGATTTGCCTGTTCCGGGCTGGCGCGCAGCCGCGTGTTTTCCGCCTCCGTGCTATTTCTGTTTCTGCTGGATGCGCTGGCCCCTTTCCGCCTGCTGCTGGGAGAGCGTGTTCTGCCCGTGGCAGGGCGTCAACGGACTCGCGATTCTTCTTCTGGCCTGGTGGGGAGGCTATTGTGCGGAGGGGCTGCTGAATCCGCAGGCGTCTCCCCCGCAGGCGGCGGCTGATGTGGACCGTATTCGCCTCCGTGTTTTTCTTCAGTTTCTGCTGGGCGTGACGGTGGCTTCCTCCCTGCTGATGACGGGCAGGCTGCATGTTCCCGTGCCGTTCATGATGATTTCCGGCCCGGTTTACCGGGAGAAGGCATCTTCATGCTGGCGCTGTTCAGCGTATCCGTCCTTCTGGCCGGGAGCGCGTGGTGCAGCCATCTGTGCTACTTCGGGGTGTGGGACTGCCTGTCCGCCGCCTCCTCCCGCAGAAAGGGGCGTCCGGTGAAGGGAGGCAAGGGCCTCCGGGACTGGAGATGGGCGGCCCTCGCCGCAGCGGTGGGAACGCCGCTGCTCCTGTCCCTGTGGGGACTCCCGGTGGAATACGCCCTGGCCCTGGAGAATGAGCGCCGCGGGCGGCGTGAGGGAATATTGCAGCAGGTTTTGCCCCATGGGGCTGGCCGCCGGTTTGCTGGGCAGGCTGTCCCCCTGGCGCATGCGCGTGAAGGAGACGTGCACCGGGTGCATGCAGTGCGCCGCCGCCTGCCGTGACCTCGCCATCTCGCGCGAGGGCGGGGCCTGCCGCATTTCCAGGCGCTGCACCCTTTGCCGGGACTGCATTTCCCGGTGTTCCCACGGCGCTCTGGGCCTTGGCATGGCCGGTCCCTTCTCCCTGTGCCGTCCGCGCGGGCGGACATGTATTTTGTAACGCTGGTTTCCGTCATGCACGTGGTGTTCCTGGCGACGGCGCGAGTCTGATTTTATTCATCATGAGAAATACCTACACCTGGAATATCCGTTTTGCGGAGGATGGATGGAACCCGCCCAGTGGCAGGCCGTTCTGGACGCCGTGGACGGGGGATGCCGCCTTGTTTCCTTTTCCACCCTGTCCATTCGTCTGAACGGGGTGGATGAGCGGGAATGCGTGGAGAAGGGCATTGCCCTGGCGGAAAAGCTTTCCCGCCTGGTTCCCTATACGGAACAGGCCGTGGATGTAGAAACCGGGACGCATGGCTGGAGTTCGCCGGAAAGTTGAACAGGTTTTCCGCTCCCGTTTCCTTCCCCGCGTATGAAATACGCAAAAACCGCGAACGTCTTTTTTTCCTCGGACCCGCAGCCTGAAGAACGTTTTTCCGCCCTGCACAAGCGCGCCCGTATTTGTCTGGAAGAGGCTCCGCACCATGAATTCGGGCTGTTTTCCTGTGACCTGGGCTTTGTGGTTCCCAAGGGCGGCCATCCGGAGGGCGGCGTGCATTTGTTTGCCGGAGGCGGGGGCGGCATTCAGGGGGGCAGTGCGGCCCTGGCGCCGCGGGCGGCATCCTGGCTGGGGCGGTATTCCCTGCCGGAGGCCGTGAAGGCGGCGGGGGTGCTGACGGCCCTGAATGAACAGTTCGGGGAACCGGACAATCCGCGCAAGAGGAGATTGAAGTCGCTGTTCGCCTCCCGCAGCCTGGACTGGGTTCTGAATGAATTGAAAAACGCCGGCTTGTACCCGGGAGAGGGGGGAGCAACCTGAGTTTTCCTCTTCCGGGGAGTGGAGCCGCAATGATTTCTATAACGGGCTGCTGGTGGCGCTCCCTGCCGGCAGTCTGGAGGATACGCCGGAATATGCCGTGGCGTCGGCATGGCGGCGCGTGGTCCCTTTTTGACTTCTCCGGTGCGCATCACGCCGCGGGGCAATTTGAGGCTTCATCCGGCGGACAGGTGCGTGGCGGAACGCATCAAGGTACTGCTGCGCGGGTCCATGCATTTTTCCCCGCTCTCCATTGAATCCTGCTCCTGCCGCGGCTTGCCGGGCTGCCGCCGCGCCCGCGCCGCTTCTTCCCTGGTCCACCGGGAGCCCAACGGATGGCTGGAAGAAATTCTGCATGAATTCGGGCTGGATGACGAACCCGTGGTGTTCCGGATTTCCGGCTGTCCCAACGGCTGCTCCGCCCCCTGTTTGCGGAGCTGGCCATGGTGGGCCGCAGCGAGGGCGTTTACGATGTTTTTGCCGGAGGGCGCGCCCAGGGCGACAGGACGGCGTTCCTGCTGCGCCGCGCCGTTCCCCTTGGCGAAGTGAGGAAGCTGTTCCGGGAACTTTTCCGGCAGTTCGCCCTTGCCAAAGGGGAGAATGAGGCGTGGACGTTCGGGGAATGGATCTTTGAGAAAATTATGTACGGAGAAACAGGTAAGATTCTCAATCAGTTATGATGGACAGGATTACTCTCATTTTTATATCTGTGGATTAGTAAAAAGTTAGCGATGGAGTCATTCTTCATTTGCTGTCTGTTCTAATTTCTTAACGGGGAAAATTATTACTACACATAATGGTTGATTTTTATGTAAAATAGGGTTTTTATTCTATTGTAATGTGTCAAAAGGGAAAAATTAATAATCCTCCTACTGGGAAAAGTGGGGAAAAAAAGAAACTGTGTTTCTCAAAGATGGGAAATATACAGTCTTTTGGACTATTTCAATCATTGTAATTTTGGTTTTGTCATTAGGAATATTCTGCTTGCCAGGGTGCAGGAGAGAGGAGAACCGTGAGAGGCAAGAGAACAAGATGGTGTCCAAAATACAGGAGATCGAACGGCAAATAGACGCTGAACATGGGTTCTATGGAGTTCTGAAGTGGCAATACGGCCATACACCAGAAGAGAGTTCTCGGGAAAAGGAGGAAATTTACAAGGAACTTTCTAATAGGATGTCTAAAATCCTTGATCTCCAAAAGCGCCGGGATTCCTTGATTCAGTTAAGAGACTATTTTGGGAATGGAAGCATCCAGCTTGATGACATGGGGACAAACAACTGGGACGGAAGGAACTTGTTGTTGACACATTTGCATGATTATGTGGATAGAGTTCAAAAAAGTGCGGACCGCACGGATGAGGCTTCTTGGCGTTTCATGACATTCATTTTGACGGGTGGAACCCTTTTTGTTGCCATGCTGGGGATTTGGACATGGAGTAAGAAAAGAGATTTTGATAAGGAATGTCAAAAAAATATAAATGATTTTCAAAACCAGGCGCGGAAACAATCTGACGTACTTCAAAGAGCGGAAACTTTTTCTAAATGCATTGCCATGCATTTAGATGGTGACATGTTCCGTTTGCGCAATGTTTGTGACAGAGCACAGGAGAAGTATAGAAAGGCCTTGGAGTTATTAAAACAGCTATTAAAGGAAGGAGAGATTAATGATCAATATATTCATGAACAAACAATTATTTTGAACAAGCTTGGCGATATTAGCATGGGGTATGGGTTGTTCAAGGAAGCATCCGGTTATTATCAGCGTTCAAGAGAAACAGCGCAGGCCCTGGTTTGTAAGGATTCGAATAACGTGGAATGGCAGCGTGATTTAATTTTAGCCTATCGGAAGATTGGTGATGTTGCTTTTCAACAAGGTATTCTTGGAGAGGCAGAAGGATGGTATAAAGAATCTATCAGTACACTCCATTCTCTTATGGAAGGAAGAGAAAATAATACCCAGCTTCAGCACGATTTGAGTACAGCGTTACGTTGTTTGGGCGAAGTAAAAATAAAACAGGGATTGTTGGAAAATGCGATGGAGCAGTATCAAGAGGCAGAGAAAATTGTTGAAAACTTGTCCTCTAATCCCTATAAACATATAAAACATAGAAGAGATAAACTTTTAACTTTAAAGGGAATATCTGTGATTTTAAAGACACAGGGAAAGTTGGAAGAAGCTGTAAAGTATGGCAATATGTCACTTCGGATTGCAGAGCAGTTACTGGGTGAAGATAGTGAAAATACAGAAAGACGATTTGATTTAGGAGAAATCTTATATTTAATGGGAGAAATATATGAATTACAAGGAAATTTAGAAAATGCGATTACGTCTTATAATAAGTATAAAGAAATTGCCGAGTGTCTTGTAACCCTTGATGGTTATAATGTAAAATGGATACAAGAGCTAAACAAAGCTAATACTTGTCTTGGAGATGTATTGAGTGTTCAAGGAAAGTTGCAAGAGGCGGAAGTATTATATCAGAAAAGCCTGGATGTCCGGCGAGAATTGGTAACTCGCGATGATAGCAATGCTAGCTGGAAGAGGGATTTGACCGTCTCGCTGAACCGGATGGGGGACCTGCGGCTGTCCGAAGGAAGGAAAGAAGAGGCGGAGGAATATTTCCGGGAGATCCTGGGTATCATGCGTGAGCTGGTGGAGAGGGACGGAAGCAACGCGGGCTGGAAGAGGGATTTGGCCGCCTCGCTGAACCGGATGGGGGACCTGCGGCTGTCCGAAGGAAGGAAAGAAGAGGCGGAGGAATATTTCCGGGAGAGCCTGGGTATCATGAGGGAGCTGGTGGAGAGGGACGGAAGCAACGCGGGCTGGAAGAGGGATTTGACCGTCTCGCTGAACCGGATGGGGGACCTGCGGCTGTCCGAAGGAAGGAAAGAAGAGGCGGAGGAATATTTCCGGGAGATCCTGGGTATCATGCGTGAGCTGGTGGAGAGGGACGGAAGCAACGCGGGCTGGAAGAGGGATTTGACCGTCTCGCTGAACCGGATGGGGGACCTGCGGCTGTCCGAAGGAAGGAAAGAAGAGGCGGAGGAATATTTCCGGGAGATCCTGGGTATCATGAGGGAGCTGGTGGAGAGGGACGGAAGCAACGCGGGCTGGAAGAGTGATTTGGCCGCCTCGCTGGACCGGATGGGGGACCTGCGGCTGTCCGAAGGAAGGAAAGAAGAGGCGGAGGAATATTTCCGGGAGATCCTGGGTATCATGCGTGAGCTGGTGGAGAGGGACGGAAGCAACGCGGGCTGGAAGAGGGATTTGGCCGTCTCGCTGAACCGGATGGGGGACCTGCGGCTGTCCGAAGGAAGGAAAGAAGAGGCGGAGGAATATTTCCGGGAGATCCTGGGTATCATGCGTGAGCTGGTGGAGAGGGACGGAAGCAACGCGGGTTGGAAGAAAGATTTGATCATATCCCTACAACGAATGGCGAACTTGCGGATGCTCCAAGGGCAGGAGGAAGAGGCGGAAAAATTGTATAAAGAAGCGCGAGACATCCGGCATGAGCTAGAATGATTCAAGAAATACAGTTGGGATAGGACAAAATATAAGCGTGATGTTATAAAACAGGTTTCTTGTGTGGCGATTTTTTGACCTGAAAATGGTTCAGGCGGGTTCCGGAACGGATATGGTGGGGAATCATGTCCCTGGCCTCTTTTTTCTATGCCGCCTGTTTTGGCTGCGCCGCCGGCTTTGCGTGTGGCGCGGAAGGTTTTTCCTCCTGGAACGGAACGGCGGCCGGCGTGTCCTCCCTGTCCGGACTCTGGGCGCAAAGCTACGGAGACCGTCCCGGCAACGTGCATTTGTACAGGAATGACGCGAATCCGTGGCTTCAGGAGTTCAACGTGTCCCTGCGGGCCCAGTACCAGGCGGCGGCCGTGTCCCCCAGCGGTTCCGGGACGTACCCCGGCTCCCACGGGCGCACGGAGGAATGGCGGCGGCTGAGGCTGGGCTGGAACGCCAGGGTGCTCCGGGACTTGAAAGTGGCTAATATCTGGAACATGGGCGGCGTGGACAGTCTGGGCTATTACAAGGGCGGACGCTGGAACGACCACAAAATGACCCGCGGCAACCTTTATGAGGCCAATCTGGAATATTCCCTGCCGGGCGCTGTTGTGGGTGCGGGGAAGGTGCTTCCCGTCATTCTGGCGGAGAACCGCATTTCCAGTTCCAAGTACAAACTGCCGGAGATTTCCGCCGTGGAGAACATGCTGGTCAGCGACAGTTCCTTCGGCGTCTGGAGCTATAATGACGAAAAGAAGGAGCCGCTGGGGTATTACGCGGGCCTGTGGTCCAACACGGACGAGAGAAGCCGCGGAACCTGGGGCACTTGGGGAGTCCGTGAACATGAGCCTGGGCCTGTCCGCGCGCGCGGACGGCCTGCTGCTGAAGGAAGGGCGGCTGTACTGCGACTGGATTTACAATTGGGGCGACATGAAGGACCGCCCCTACGACGGCAATTACACGGGCACCGGGGCGCGGAACGTGCTGGCCGTGTATTATTACGGGAAACAGGGCGCATTTGAGCTGATGGCCCAGGCGGTTTGGGCTTCCCGGCTGCGGGAGTATTCCTCCGGCGGCGGCGTGATAGCTCCGTCCGGCCTGGCGGGGCTGACCGTCATGCCGTCCTTCAACCTGACGGGGCATGTGCAGGCGGTCGCCCGCTACCAGCTCGCATTCGGTCCGGACGCCGTGAAGCCGAACAAGCGCTATGCCTCCCTGGCGGAAAGGGGAGGGAACCGCGTGGATTGCTACCAGGCCGTGGCCGCCGGGTTGAATTTCTTTGTGTACCGGGACGATCCCGCGCGGCTGAAGATCATGACGATGGCGGAGTACGGGCATTCCCGCGGAGGCCGTTCCGCCGGGTTTACGGGGTGGACGTTTATCTGCGGCGCGTACACGAATTTCTGACCGTGTCCAGCGCCGTTTATGTGACAACATTGCAACCAGGCGGCTCTTGTCCGGCGGCGGGGAAGGTTTTAGGTTGGCTCCGTTCCCGGAGGAAAGCCGCCGCTGCTGCTCCTTCAACGACCAGACATTACAGATTATGAATAAAGTCAGTTGCATCATCATGGATTGGGCCGGTACGGCCGTGGACTTCGGCTGTTTCGCCCCTTTGAACGTTTTTTTGAGCGTGTTCAGGGAAAAGGGCCTGGATATCACCTACAGGCAGGCGCGGGAACCCATGGGGTTGCTGAAAGTGGACCACATCCGCGCCATTCTGGAAATGGATCCGGTTCGCGAACAGTTTGAGAGGAAGTACGGCCGTTCCTGGAATGAGGCCGACGTGCAGGAGCTTTACGCCGGTTTTGAAACGCACCTGTTCGCCTCCCTGAAGGATTTCACCACACCCATTCCCGGCGTGGTGGAAACGCTGGAGGGCCTGAAGGCCCGGGGCATCAAAGTCGGGTCCACCACGGGCTACACGGCGGAGATGATGGACATCGTGCGCCCCGGAGCCGCCGCCCGGGGTTACGTGGTGGACAACCTGGTGACGCCGGACGAAGTGCCCGCGGGCCGTCCCGCGCCGTACATGGTTTACCGGAACATGATTGACCTGGAGATCCCCTCCGTGGACCAGGTGGTGAAGGTGGGCGATACGATGGCGGATATCCGGGAAGGATTGAGTGCGAAAGTGCACACCGTGGGCATCATCACGGGCAGCAATGAACTGGGCCTGAGCAAGGAGGAATATGAGGCCATGCCCGCCGCAGAATTGAACAGAATGAAGGAGGAAGTGCGCCGCCGCATGCTGGACGCGGGAGCGCATTACGTGCTGGATTCCATTCGTGAACTGCCCGCCTGCATTGAGGAGATCAACGCCTCCATGAACCGCTAGCCTTTCAACCATCCATTAACCATGAGAAATTACCTTCTTCTTACCCCCGGCCCGCTGAGCACTTCCGAATCCGTCCGCCAGGCCATGCTTCAGGACTGGTGCACCTGGGACAAGGATTACAACGAGGGCGTGGTCACCGTCATCCGGGAACAGCTTTTGAAGCTGGCCGGGCTGGACGGCGAATACACCACCGTTCTTTTTACAGGGAAGCGGCACTTATGCCGTGGAAGCCACGCTGAGCTGCGCCGTCAGGCCGCAGGACAAGCTGCTGATCGTCGCCAACGGTGCGTACGGCAAGCGCATGGGGACATCGCCCGCCGCCATGGCCTGAATCACGTCCTCGTTTCCCTGAAGGAGACGGCGCCCGTGACGCCGGAGGCCGTGCGGCGCGCGCTGGAGGAACACCCGGACATCTCCCACCTGGCCATGGTGCACTGCGAGACCACCACCGGCATTCTGAATCCGGTGGAGGCCGTCGCCAGGGCGATCCGCGGCCGCGGCCTGACGTTCATCGTGGACGCCATGAGCAGCTTCGGCGGCATTCCCATTGACATCCGCAAGCTGGGAATCGACTTCCTGGTCAGCAGCGCGAACAAGTGCATCCAGGGCGTTCCGGGCTTCGGCTTCGTCATTGCCAGACGCTCCTCCCTGTCCCGGTGCGAGGGGGTCTCCCGTTCCCTGTCCCTGGATTTGTACGACCAGTGGGCGGAGATGGAAAAAGGCCGCGGCAAGTGGCGCTTTACCTCCCCCACCCATGTGGTGCGCGCCTTCTTCCAGGCCGTGAAGGAGCTGGAAGATGAGGGCGGCGTGGAAGCCCGCCATGACCGGTACCGGGAAAACCATGCGGAGCTGGTGGAGGGGATGCGCCGGAGCGGGTTCCGGACCCTGCTGCCGGACGAGCTCCAGTCCCCCATCATCACGTCCTTCCTGTACCCGGAGGAGGATTTTGATTTCCAGAAGTTTTATGAGGCCTTGAAGGAACGGGGCTTCGTCATTTACCCCGGCAAGATTTCGGAAGCCCCTACCTTCCGCATCGGCAATATCGGGGACGTATTCCCGGACGATTTCCGCCGCCTGGCGGAGGCCGTGGCGGATATCCGCCGGAACAAATAGTTCCCTTCCCATCCATCAATCCCAGCGGGCCGCTGCGGCGGCCAGGAGTTTACCATGCTACAGTTGAAAAATATCAAGAAAGTCTATAACGGAGTTCCCATTCTGAACGGCATCAGCCTGGACATCCGGAAAGGGGAGATCGTCTCCATCCTGGGGCCGTCCGGCAGCGGAAAGACCACGCTGCTGAACGTCATCCTGGGGCTGGCGGAACTGGACGGCGGCCAGATCCTCTTTGACGGGGAGGACGTGAGCGGCACGCCCATGCAGCGGCGCGGCTTCAACATCGTGTTCCAGGATTACGCCCTGTTTCCCAACCTGAACGCCTACCGGAACATCACGTACGGCCTGAAGAACAAGCCGGGGGTCAGCTCCCCCCGTGAGGTGCGGGAGCTGGTGGAGCTGCTGGGCCTGAGCGAACATCTGGACAAGCGCATCGACCAGCTTTCCGGCGGCCAGAAGCAGCGCGTGGCCCTGGCCCGCACGCTGGTGATGAAGCCCCGCATCCTGCTGCTGGACGAACCGCTGAGCGCCCTGGACGGCGTCATCAAGGAGTCCATCAAGTCCCGCATCAAGACGATTGCCCGGGAGTACAACCTGACCACGATCATCGTGACGCATGACCCGGAGGAGGCCCTTACCCTGTCCGACCGGGTGCTGATCCTGAACGAAGGAGGCATTTCCCAGTATTCCACGCCGCGGGAAATCATTTCCAGCCCCAGCAACAGCTTTGTGAAGCAGTTCATCCTGAATCAGCTGGAGATCAAGAGGAATAACATTCTTTCCCTCTTTGAGGGCTCCTATGCATAAAACCCAGATAGAAATCAGGGGCGTTTTCTGGGCGGTTGCCCTGGTGTTCTCCGTCTTCCTGGTCCTGCCCATGGCGCTGCTGCTGGGCAAATCCTTCCTGGTAGGCGGGGAATCCGGCCTGGGGAATTACACGGCCATGCTGGCCAGCCCGGCATTCCTGGAATCCTTCCGGAACAGTTTTCTGATTTCCGGGGTTTCCGCGGCGCTGACCACCGCGCTGGCCTTTTTCCTGGCGTATGCCGTGAACAATACGGGGCTGCCGCCCTTGTTCCGCAAGTTCATTGCCGGAATGACGGTGGCGCCCATGTTCCTGCCCACCATCACGTACGGCTTTGTCATCATCTATTCCTTTGGCAGGGAAGGGCTGCTGACGCGGCTGCTGGGGTTCCAGGTGCTGGACATTTACGGGTTCCAGGGAATGCTGCTGGGCTACACCATTTACACGCTGCCGGTCGCCTTCCTGCTGATCAACAATACCTTCAAATATGTAGACAAGAACTTCGCCATCGTTTCCAAGGTGATGGGGGACGGCCCCGTTCGCACCTTCCTGGGAACGGCCGTGAGGCCGCTGGTGGGTACGCTGGGGGCGGCGCTGATCCAGTCGTTCACGCTGAGTTTTACGGACTTCGGCATTCCCGCCTCCATCGGAGGCAGTTTTGACGTGGTGGCCATCCATTTGTACAATGAAATGCTGGGGCCATCCCGAACTTCGGCGGCGGCGCGGCGGTCGCCGTTTCCATGCTGCTGCCGTCCATCATCAGCATCCTGCTGATCAATTACCTGGAACGGTACAATTTCCGGTACAACAGGATTTGCCGCCAGGACATCGTCAAAAGCCGCCTGAGGGACGCCGTGTGCGGCGCCGGGTCCCTGGCCGTCATCGGAACCATTGCGGCGGTTTTTGCGGTCATGTTCGTGGTGCCTTTCGTCAGAAACTGGCCTTATGAGGTGGAATTTTCCCTGGAACGCTTCATGCGCATCCTCTCTTCCCGCGGCCTGCTTTCCATTTACGGCAATTCCCTGTGGGTGGCGCTGCTGACCGCGCTGCTGGGCACCCTGCTTTCCTACGGCGCCGCGCTGGCATCCGCGCGCTCCGGGCTGGGGCGGGTGGCCCGCGGCGCGATTGATGGGATAGCCGTGGTGACCAACACCATTCCGGGCATGGTGCTCGGCCTGGCATTCCTGTTCGCCTTCACGGGAACCAGCCTGCAAAACACCTTCCTGATTCTGGTGCTCTGCAACGTGGTCCATTTCTTCACCACGCCCTACCTGATGGGCAAGAGCTCCCTGGAGAAAATGAACAAGGGCTGGGAGGCCACAGCCGCCCTGATGGGTGATTCCTGGCTGAAAACCCTGTGCCGGGTTGTGGTGCCCAATTCGCTGGGAACCGTGCTGGAAATGTTCAGCTATTATTTCATCAACAGCATGATCACGATCAGCGCCGTCATCTTCCTGGTGGGCGCCAGAACGGCCGTGCTGACCACCAAGATCAAGGAATTGCAGCATTACGCGCAGTTTGATTCCATCTTTGTGATGTCCCTCCTGATTCTGGCCACGAATATCCTGGTCCGGGTCATTCTGGGCGGCATTGCCGCCCGATGCACCAAAAAACAATAAAATACCGTCATGAAAAAACAGTCCACCATGATTGCCTGCGCGCTTGCCGTCGTTTCCGGAGTCCTTCTGTGCCTGGGCGGCTGCAATCAGAGCCCGGAGGTAGTGATTTACTCCAACGCGGACGAAGAATCCCGGCTAGCCATGCAGGACGCCCTGGACAGGGCCGGATTTTCCGGACAGTACATTTTTTCCTCCTTCAGCACCTCGGAGCTGGGCGGAAAGATCATGGCGGAGGGCAGCAACATTGAGGCGGACGTGATTACCGCCTCCACCTACTACCTGGAAAGCGCCCAGCAGGCCCACCGGATGTTCGCCCCCCTCTCCTTCACGTTCCATGCCCTGGAAAAGACGCCCGGTTTCTGCGCGCCCCTTACGGCGCAGGAAGGGGCCATTTTCATCAATACGAGGGCGCTTCAGGAGAACGGGCTGCCCCGGCCCGCCTCCCTGAAAGACCTTGCAAGCCCGGCGTACAAGGGATTCATCTCCATTCCCAATATCCGCAGTTCCTCCACGGCATGGCTGATGGTCCAGGCCCTGGTCAGCGCGTACGGAGAACAGGAGGCGGGGTGCCTGCTGCACGGCATGATGGAGAACGCGGGGCCCCATCTGGAAAATTCCGGTTCCGGACCGCTGAAAAAGGTGCGCGCCGGGGAGGTGGCGATTGCCTTCGGCCTGCGCCACCAGGCCGTAGCGGACAGGAAGGCCGGCCTCCCCATTGATTACGTGGACCCGGCGGAAGGCAACTTCATGCTAACGGAGTCCGTCTGCGTGACGGACAAGGGCGCGGGGGGCAATCCCCTGGCGATGAAGATGGCGGAGACGCTTGTCCGGACCGCCCGCCCCGGCATCCTCAAGGTCTATCCCGTGCCGCTGTATGAGGGGGAAAACTTTAGGGAGGATGCCAGATCGTCCAACGTGAAGGCCTTTCCCGAACCGCTGACGGTAGACTTGCTGAAAAGGCACCAGGCGCTGATGAATTAGGTTTTTTCCCGGCAGAGACGGGTGCCATTCAGGCCGCGGAATACGGTTTCCGCGGCCTGAATGCGTTGGTAAGGCACGGTTTCCAATGGCCGTTCAGAAGAGATAAATTTGGTTTCAGAAGGTCATTTCTGCTGTTCATTGATGAATTTATTGAGTATTTAAAGTTTTTGCTATGATTTTTGAATGACCATTAAATTTATTAAAGTCACTAAAAAAGATAGGATCTGTTATGCCCCGGCGCCGGAACCGGTGGAGCACGGAGACAAGCTGGAAATCATGGAAATGAAGGATGACTCCCTTACGCCGCTGTTGGGGAGGCCCGCCGGATTTTCCCTGTCCAGAAACCCCATGGTGTTCGTCAAAATGAACGACGGGTTCCAGCGCATCCTGATGAAGCATATCCTGTATGTGGAGGCGGGGGGAAGCTACTGCACGCTGCACGTGCACGGCATGTCGTCCATTCTGGTATCCGCCCCGCTGGCGCGGGTGGCCGAGCACCTGGACGGGGAATATTTCATCCGCGTGCACCGTTCCTATCTGGTTAATAAATTACACATAGAGTCCATTGCGGGTAATTTCCTTCAGGTGGGGAATGTTTCCATCCCCGTCAGCAAGTTCATGAAAAAAGAAAGTGCTGGGAAGCCTGAACATGCTGTCGTTTTCCAAATAGACCCCGGCCATGGCCGCCGGCGCCGCGGGAAAGCGGAACAGTTCTTCCGGACAGGCGGGATGGAAAAAGCGCCGGAATGACCCCATGATCACAACGTCGCCAAAAGGCGGCACCTCATATTAACCTCAACCAGAAAATAAAATAATATGGCAATTGACAAATCAGCAGCAGATGTGGCGACCTCCTCCCTCAAGTCGCTGCCTTTCGGCAACATCATCGGCGGTCCCCTGGTCGCCTGTGTGGAAGCCCAGGCCCAGGCGGCCCGGACCTCCTGGGAATTCATCCAAAATGTGGGTCTGTACACGGAAGGAGAAGAGAAGAAGACGGTGAATGTCTCCTTCCAGTTCATCAAGGACGGCCACATGGCCCAGATTACGGTTCCCCTTCTGACCATCGTTCCCATTCCCTACATCGCCATCAACTCCATTGACATCAACTTCAAGGCGAATATCAGCGCTTCCGCCGCCAGTACGGAGACGGAGAATTCCTCCAGCTCCGTAGATACCAGTGTTTCCGCCTCTGCAAGATGCTTCTGGGCGCGCGGCAGCATGAACGCCAGCTATTCCAGCAAGAAGGACTCCTCCGCCACGAAGGACTCCAAGTACAGCGTGGAGTACACGATGGACGTGGCCGTTCATGCCGGACAGGACAGCATGCCCGCCGGGATGGCCAAGGTGCTGGAAATGCTGAACAACAGCATTTCCGTGGTATCTCCCACCGGTTCCCTGGAGGTTCAGCATGCCATCCAGGACGATGGAAGCGTGAAGCTGATGACCTCCTACAAGAACAAGGAAGGTCTGTTTGAGCCGGATGCTATCACTCTCCGGATAGGGGACGCCACGGACCCGTTTGATAACGGTGCGGGGAATGAAGCCAAGATTGTGAAAACGGATTCCGGCAAGGAATACACGATTTCCAAGGAAGACGCCAGGAACTGCACGGTGAGCGCCGGAGAGCTCAAGAGGAAGGTGGCCGTGGCCGCCACGCCTGCACAATAACCGGAGCATAACGATTTCTCTTCCATCCCAGAGCCATGTCTCGTCTGAATCTGATTGTCGAATCCCTGCTTAGGGACATTATCGAAGCGCAGCACGCGGCGAACTGCCATGCGGCGGGGCTGGCGCGCCAGTACGGGAAGCACGGTGGTGTGCGTGGCTTCCAGCTTCCCAGCGCCCAGATAGGGTCCCTGGAATTCGATTTGAAGTATGCGGTGACGGGAACCTCCGGGGTGGAGGAGAGGCAGGTGCTGGATGCGGAGCAGTGCAGCCTGTTCCAGCAGGAACTGGCGGAGCGGGTGCCTGCCCTGGGGAAGAAGATCACTGCGGCTGTTTCCGGCCATGAGGGGCCCTCCTGCGGGCGGACTCCGGACTGGACAAGGGATTGCTGGCGGAGCTTCTGGCGGATGTGGCGGAGAAGGAATTCATGGACAATCCCGATCTGGCCGACCTGTTCCAGGGTGCCCAGGGGGACGCCCTCAGGCAGGAGTGCCGCACGAACCTCCGGGAAGGCCTCTCCTCCTTCATTGACGTGCTTGCGGAAAAGTATGCGTTCACCCGGCAGGTAAGCAATGTGGTGGTGGACGTGGAGGTGGAGACGGAGAAGCTCAAAAAGATGCCGGAGAATTCCATCCAGACGCTTCACCTCAACATCGCGCCCGCCGCCGTTCCCGCCGTCCTGGCGGAGCAGAACGACGTTTCCGGACTGGCCGCACAATAGTGATTATATTATGAGTGATTCTACAAACAACAAGGTGAACGGGCACATCATGAGCCTGCAGCAATTGATCTCGGCCCCGCTGGTCGCGACGATTGATGCGGACGCGATGTCCACGGAACGCTACATGAAGCATTTCATGTCCCTGGCTTTCGAGTCCTACAATCCTGCGGACGGTTCCACGGGGGCGCTGAGGCTCATCAGCTTCAATTTTACGGACAGCGACGCTTCCGGCGGAGCGGAGAAGAAAGTCAGCGTGCCGCTCATCAGCCTGGTGACGCTGCCTCTGCTGCAAATCAAGCAGGCGGACTTTGACTTTGACATCAACATCATTGACGCGGTCGCCTCCGCTCCGGATGAACGCTTTTCCCTGAACAAGGGCGAGGTGGATTCCTCCGCCGGAAAGGGGCAGGATGACGGCCTGAACTTCCGCGCTTCCCTGGCGCCCCAGTCCGGGAGGGGTTCCTCCTCTTCCTCCCTGCAGGCGAACATGAAAATCCATGTCACCATGCAGCAGGCGGACATGCCTTCCGGCTTGTCCCAATTCCTCCAGCTGACCTCCAGGCCGCATTATGAAGATTCTCCCTCAAGAAAAAACATGGACCAGAAAACCACTTATTCCTACCAGCGCACTCCGGGGCTTGACTGTCCCAAATGCGGAGTGTATTTCCCCACGACCATTCCGGACCTGTTGTCCGGCGGCATTGAATGCCCCCACTGCGGGCTGAAGCTTTCCATTGACCGGAAGGCTTCCGACCACGCCATGCAGGCCCTGGAAAAGTTCCAGGCCACCATTAACAAGCAACTTCCCGCCGCCTCCCTGTCATGAAGAGACTATTGATCATGCTGTCCGCCGTGCTCTGCATGGCTCTGCCCCCTCTTTCCCAGGCGGAGATGCAGCAGCGGGAACCGCGCCAGCTGGCCGCCGCATGGCAGGAGGTGAAGAAGCAAATTTCAGGCGACGGCCAGTCCATCCGTGTGAGGGACGGCGCCAGGGCGCTTGAACTGCTGGAAGAGCTGGGCGTTTTCTCCGTTCCGGAGGATGGCGTGAAGCTGTCCCGCGGCAGCCTGACCATTACCGTCACGCGCGGGAAGAAGGAGGACCGGGTGTTTTATGTGCTGGCCGTTACGGAAGAGGACGGGACAAGGCGGGAAGTGAAGCTCGTTCCCTCCTCCTGATGACGCGGGAAGAATGCGTTCCTTCCGGGGAAGGCTATTCGCTCTCAAAATCCCACACGCGGCGGCGGGCGCTTTTTCTTCGTCCGTCCGCCGTTGGCTTTGCGGAAGGGGTCAAAAAGCGGGTCCAGCCCGTTACCTTTCAGCAGCAGGCACTGTTCCATCAGGCGGCCAAGTTTTCCCTTGGGAAAGCCCTTGGCCTGGAACCACGCCAGATATTCCTGGGGCACGTCCATCAGCGGGCAGCCCTTGGGAGGGTACTTGGCGGGGCCGTACATGCCGAAGGGGGACGTGCGTCTGCGCGATTTCCTCCACCAGTTTTCTCAAATCTTCCGCATCCGGTATTTTGGGATCGTTCATGGGTTTTGCAGGATGAATTGTTGAAGGCTTTCCGCCAGCCGCGCCGGAGCTTCCAGGGGGAGGCGGTGGCCGGCGCGGGGGATGATGACGGCTTGTTCCCCCGCCGCCCGGCGGGCCAGGGCAGTGAATTTGGGATCACGCTCCCCGGCTATCCATAACTGGGGAACGGGGGACTGCTTCAGGAGCGGGGCCAGGTTTTCCTGGGCGCCCACGGACCAGTCGATGAAAGCGCGGGAGATGGATTTGCGCCACGGTTTCAGGGAAGAACGGTCCGGAGGCGGCGGGCCGCCTTCAAATACGCCCTGCGCGTCCCATTCCTTCAAAAATCCTCCCCATGGCGCGGAGAGGCACTTGACGGCCCATTCTGCGTCCTTTCGCGCGCCGCGCCGCTTTTGCCGTTTCATCCTCCATGCCGGGATTGGCGCTGACGAATACGGCGCCTTTCGGCTATTTCAGAGCACAGCACGCGCCCCATGTCCTTCAGGCTCTTGGGGCAGCATTCCAGGTACTTCCAGAGGTTCAGGGCGCGGGCTTCCACTCCCCGGCGCGCAGGACTTCCATGACGGGTTTCCAGTCCGCCGGAGAGCCCAGGTTACCGTGCAGGAGCCAAAGCATGGTCGGCGCAACTTCCTATTTCACGCCGTACCCGGCGAGTCCGTTCATAAACATCTGGACGGAAATCATGATAAGCACCATGCCCATCATCCGTTCCAGGGCGATCGTCCCTTTTTCCCCAGCAGGCGCAGGAACTTCTGCGCGATGAAAAGCACCAGTCCGGAGAGGAACCAGGCAGTCACGATGGCGCCGGCATAGGTCATCTGGGAAATGCTGTCCGGGCTCTGGGAGGCGTGCAGCATGATGATGGCCAGGGAGGAGGGGCCGGCCATCAGGGGCATGGCGATGGGGACGATGAAAGGTTCGTCCTGTCCGGTCGTGCGTCCGGCGGAAGAGAGCATGTCCTTGGCGGGAAAGACCATGCCCAGCGCCACGAGGAACAGCAGGATGCCCCCGGAAATATTCAGGGTGGACGGTTCCAGCCCCAGCAGGTCCAGCAGGAATTTCCCGGAGAAGAAGAACAGGAGCAGCAGGCTCAGGGCAAACACAAGCTCCCGCATCAGAATGGCCTTCTGCTGGGCGGGCGAATATTTCTTCAGCATTCCCTGAATCATCGGGGCCAGTCCCACGGGATCAATGACGATGAACAGGAGAATAACGGTGGAAAAGGAAGTCCTGCATGGAGTAAGCCCGTTGTCAACGATACGCGCGTGCACGTCAAAGGGAACCGTCGGCAGCGGAAATTTTCCCCGTCCAGATGGCCGTTTTCTCCACCAGTTCCGGGGCCAGGTAGAAGGTTTGGAAACTCTGCCTTCCGTGCCGGGTGGAGACTGGAAAGACCGGGGGAGGCACAGCCATGGCCGGAAGAGAAAAAGGCTTTATAACAGTGGGGCCGGGGCAGCGCGGCGTTCCTACGGTTCCGGTGTCCGGTGTTCCCGTTTGCGGAGAAAAACCGGTTTTCAGGAAGGCGGATTCGGGACGGGGAGGAAAGAAATCCGGTTTGCCTGGCGAAGAGTTTCCGCTCCCTGGGCCGGGAACGAAGAATGCTTCCGTTTCCGGAGTTACAGAAGGAGGTCCTGGATGTTGTCCGAGGAGATGACGCCCGTTTCCGTGGAGGACAGCACGCAGAGAGCGTCCACCAGGTTTTCCTGGCCCACAGCCAGACCGGCTTCTTCCACCAGCACATCGTCAATGTTCAGGGTGGCGATGGAGAGGGGAGCCGTTTCCGGAGCAGAGGGTTCCATCAGGGCTGCAATGCCGATGACGGCAGCCACCAGGGCCGCCGCCGCGGCGCCCCAGATGCGGAAGGAGTTCCGCTTGAAGTGGTGGATGGATTCCGCCGGAACGGCGGTGGCGTGTTCTTCCCCGGCAATACGCATCATGACCCTGCGGGCAAAACCCAGAATCTGCCAGAGTTTTGTATCGTCCTGTTCGTTCATTGTGGTGTTTCTGCTGAGGTTTCCATGAATAAAAACACCGGAAAGCGGGTCCGGTTTCTTGGCGGCGTCATTTTTTCCGTTCCGCGGCCTGCCTGATGACGGGGGCCAGCACGGCGGCGATGCGCTCATAGCCGGCCGAGGAGGGATGCAGCCCGTCGCTGGAGAGTTTTTCCGGAACGTGTCCTGCGGCGTCCGCCATGACGCGGCCCGGTTCCGTGTACAGGAAGCCCTGTTCTGCGGCCAGACGGTTCAGGAGGAGATTGATGGCGGCAATGCGTTCCGCGGTATCTTTACGGGCGCTGTTGCGCGGGTAGAAGCCCTGGAGGATGATGACGGCCTTTTTCAGCCTTCCGGTAATTTCCCCGCAGACGGCGCGGATGCCCTGGAGGATTTCCCCGTCCGTGTTTTCCGCGAGGTTGTTCGTGCCAAAGCACCACGCAGACGGCATCGTCCGCCGCTCCGTCCAGTTCGCCGTGGCGGAGCCGCCACAGGGCGTTTTCCACCCGGTCATAGCCGAAGCCCAGATTGACCGCCCTCATTCCCTCCGTGCACAGGCTCCAGGTTTCCGGAGATTTCTGGAGGATGTCCCGGTGCGGTTCGTCCACGGGAGGCCCTCCCCAGAAATGCGTGATGGAGTCTCCGATGAAGAGGAGGTCCGGATGCGTTTTCCTCACCGCGCGGCAAGCGGCTTCGTGCCGGGCCGCCCAGTCGTAAATCATGAAGTCCCTGTTCTGGGTGCAGGGAATCAGCGTGGAAGGAACGGGCTGGGCGGGAAGAGCTCCGGGCATGATGAAGGTTTCCGGGGCCGTCAGACCGCGCTTCCCCTGGAACAGGCGGAAGCGGATGCGCGTGCCGGGCGGGGCCTGCACCGGAGCCAGGTAGCGGCCCTGCGTGCAGAGCATGCGGGGGGAAGCCGCATTAACGTCCATCCGGATGACGGCTCCCGCAGGGGCGTTCACCATGGTGAGTTCCAGTTCTCCCGCGCCGTTCAGGGCGGCGCGGATGCCGGGGGTTGGAGATGGTTCTGTCATGAGACGTCGCGCATGTGCTGGCGCATCTGCCTGCGGCCGATAGAGTCCGGTCCACGGCCGTCCTGCATGCAGTAGTTTACGGGACGGCTCTGGGAGGCGCCGTGCGGAGCGCCCAGGCGCTTGTCCGGTTCTGACGGCAGCAGACGCACCACTCTTTTGTTTTTCCAGACCAGCCAGAGCGCCACTACGGCCACCAGTGCGGAGGCGTGCAGGATGATGCCGGCTACATTGGCCAGGGCAAAGGACATCCAGGCCTTCATCATGGCGTGCAGATGGGATTCACGCGCTTCCTCCGGCTCCTGGATGGTGATGTTGGCTTCCGGGATGCTGGCGGGGTTGTCCGGGTCCAGCGCGGGCAGGGAAGGCTTGGGGGCGGAGGCCATGTCCGCCTCTGTCCTCCGCGCCAGGGAAATCATGGCTTCAACAAGCTCGTCCTGCGGGTTGGTGAACCGGGAGGCGTCCTGCTTCACCTGGTACAGGAGGTCCCGCCGCCCCGCATCCCCGAGCTGGGCGCTCAACTCCGGATCCAGCGCGATCTGGGCGCTTTTAATGTCCCCCATGTGGAAGTGGAGGAGCAGGTTCCGTTCCTTGTTTTTGAATATCTGGCGGGCGATTGTGGGGGCGTTGACGGAAGGGGGGACTTTCTGCCCGGCCGCGAAGATGCTGACGAACAGGTTGACGTTGTAACGGGATTTGATGAGCTTGATGAGTTCAATGACGTCATTGCTCTCCACTTCCGTGAGAAGCTTCTGGGGGTCGATCAGGCCCGTGGAGGTGCGGATGTAGTCCGGAAGGAAGTATTCGTTGACGTCCGTGAAATCCTCCGGAACAGGGTCCACAGCGGGGGAGTCTGCATTGGCGGAGGGTTCCGGGACGGAGGCGGAAGGGGCCACAGCCGCATCCACAGGGGGCAGAAGGGGTGCGTTGGCCTCCCACCAGGTGCCCTTCATCAGGGATTGCTGGTCACGGGCGTTCCATTTAAGGGCGGGGGGGGATTCCTGCGCCGGGGCCAAGCACATGGCCGCCGCCAGCATGAAGGGGAACAGCAGGAATCTCATAGGCCGCCTCCTTTCCGGTTTGCGGGGGGAGGGGGCGTCAACCCGTAGCGCATGGGGTGCCTGACCTTGGAGCGCGCCTTCCGGGCCACGAGCTGGACGGCGTCTTTCATGATGGAGCCCACGGCCTGGAGCAGCATGCTTTCCCGCAGGGGGATGCGGGCCTTCATGATGGATTTGTTGATCAGGTCCGGCTCTACGTAGGGATCCAGTTCATACCCCCACATGAAGCAGGCCGTGTCCGTCCGCACGTCCAATACCAGAATCAGGAGCCACTGGGGGGCCAGCGGGCCCTGGGGGTTGGGGAAGCCGGCTTCGTCCACCGTCAGGTGGTTCATCATCCAAGCTGTGGGGAATGAGGGAAAAGGGCTCCAGGATGTTGGGGAAATAGACGGAAAGGAGGACGGGGGAATGCGGCGCTCCAGTTTTTCCAGCAGGGCGTTCAGCTTTACGCGGTCCTGCTGCCGCAGGGCGCCGGCGTTGTCGCATACGCGGCGGTAGGGGATGGAGTCCCTGCCGTATTTCTTGTCCAGGTTTTCCAGGGAAAAGCCGCAGTGAGGGCACAATGATTCCGCCCCGCGGTGGAAATTATGTAAACACTTCGGACAAGTCGGCACGGGGAAAGTTTAAGCACGAAATTCGCTGCCGAAAAGGCTAATTGTCAGAAAGAAATCATGTATGTCTCAATCTTCCAGATTTTCTTTCGTCACTCGGTAAATGGCGGCGCACCTGGGGCAGGTGACTTCCAGCGCCTCTTCCCCCTGGAACAGGTCTTCCTCCCTTTCCTGAAGCGCCTTGAGCGTCGGCAGGATGCGGTCCAGCGTGCAGCCGCAGTAAAAGCGGAACCGGCGCGTTTCCAGTACTCGGGTATCTTCATCTTCTTCCAGATGGGCCATTTTTTCCCGGGTTAGAGAATTCAGCCATTCTTCATCCGCGTCCGGCTGGGCCGTCACCATGGTGTAGCATTCATCCGGCAGTTCAATGCAGCGCGCGTTTCTCTGTTCGCTCTGCTTGTAGAATTCCTCCACCCACCGGGCGGGGGAGGTTCCCGGAATGGGGACGACGGAGTACCGCGGTTCAAAGCCCTTGCGGAGCAGGGTGGAGTACAGCGTGTTTTCCTCAGGCTCCTTGATGTCCTGCGTGAAGATGCGCCCCACTACGGATTCCGTCAGGGAGGAGCCCGTAACGAACAGGTTGGCTACGGCGGGCGTTCTGAGGTTGACCGTCCAGGCGTGCTGTTCCGCCCAGGGCCGCGCGACCATGTAGAGGGTGAAGTAGGCCATCAGCTCTTTCAGCAGGCTGTCGTAGGGTTCCTCGTTACGCAGGCCGTACTGCATGAGATGAAGGTAGTAGTCTGTGAACAGGGGAGAGAATTTCGCCTTCAGCGTCAGGCAGTTGCGCCCACGGACAAAGATGGATTCAACCGTAACGAATTCTTCTACCAATTCTTCGCTCATATCATTCAAATTCGACCCTTTCCGGTAGAAAATCAACCGTTCCTCCTGTCATTAGGGCCCGTCATGACAGGTAGGCGCCGCGGGGGCGGCCTCCTTGCCCGGCATGGAAAAGGAGGAAAAGAGGCTGGCGGGGGAAATGGGGGCGCAGGCCCGGCGGCAGCACGCAATACAGTCTTTACCATGCCTTTCCGCGCGTTTAACATGCACCCATGGCAACTGACAAGAATATCACCATCCACACTTCCAAGGGCGACATCAAGCTGACGGTATTCGCTTCCAAGACGCCCGTGACGGCGGCTTCCTTTCTGAACCTGGCTTCCAGGGGCTTCTATGACGGCCTCAAGTTCCACCGCGTGGTTCCGAATTTCATGATCCAGGGCGGCGACCCACCGGCACGGGCATGGGAGGCCCCGGCTACCGTTTTGAGGACGAGTGCCGCCCGGACCTCAAGCATGACGGTCCCGGCGTGCTTTCCATGGCGAACGCGGGCCCCGGCACCAACGGTTCCCAGTTCTTCATCACGCATGTACCTACCGACTGGCTGAACGGCAAGCACACCGTCTTCGGCAAGGTGACGGAAGGCCAGGACGTGGTGGATTCCATCGGGCAGGGGGATACCATTTCCGGTATCACGATTGAAGATGGCGCGGATGATCTGTTCACGGAGCAGGCCGACCGCATCGCCGCGTGGAACAAGGTTCTGGACAAATAAGCTTATCCGGCTTTTCCTGGCGGCGGAACAGGCGATGCAACGCCGCGTTCCGCCGCCTTCCTCTCTCTACTCCTTCGGTACATGGTTCTGGCCGTTCAAAATCTGCGCGTGCAGTACGGCGCGCGCGTCCTGTTCAATGATCTTTCCTTCACGGTGGAGGATGGGGAAAGAATTGCCCTGGCGGGGCATAACGGCGCGGGCAAGTCCACGCTGATGAAGTGCATGGCCGGCCTGAATGAGCCGGATTCCGGCTCCATCATCAAGTCCAGGCACTCCCAGGTGGGCTATCTGCCCCAGGAGGGCATCCATGTCCGCGGGCGCAGGCTGATTGACGAGGCCATGTCCGCCTTTGCGGACCTGATGGACCTCCAGGAGCGCATTGACGCCCTGACGCAGGAGATGGAGAAACTGGACCCCCGTTCCGCCGCCTATTCCGAAGTGCTCAACGAGATCGGGGAACTGGAGCTGGTGCTGCACGCCCATGATTCCGCCCGGCTGCGCCCCCGCACGGAGTCCATCCTGCGCGGCCTGGGGTTCAAGGACCGGGACTTTGACCGGGACTGCGGGGAATTTTCCGGCGGCTGGCAGATGCGCATTGCGCTGGCCAAGCTGCTGCTCCGGGAACCGGAAGTGCTGCTGCTGGACGAACCCACGAACCACCTGGACATTCAGTCTCAGCGGTGGATGGAACAGTACCTGCGCACCTACCGGGGGGCCATCATCCTCATTTCCCACGACGTCGCGCTGCTGGATTCCCTGGTTTCCCGCACGATTGCCTTTTACCACGGGCGCGCGGAGGAGTACGCGGGCAATTTTTCCTATTTCCTGAAGGAAAGCGTGCTGCGGAAGGAGATTCTGCTGCGCCAGAAAAAGGCCCAGGAACGGGAAATCGCCAAGACGAAGGAGTTCATCGACCGGTTCCGCTACAAGGCTACCAAGGCCTCCCTGGTGCAGTCCCGCATCAAGCAGTTGGAGAAGGTGGAGCTGATTGAGGTGGAGGAGGATGACGCCGTGATGAATTTTTCATTTTCCCACCGCCTGCCGGCGCGCATTCCGTGGTCAGGCTGGAAAAGGTTTCCAAGCGGTACGGCTCCATTTCCGTCTTTGAGGATGTGGATTTTGAAATCGTGAAGGGGGACCGCATCGCCATTGTGGGGGTGAACGGAGCGGGTCCACGTTTTCCCGCCTCATTTCCGGCGGGGAGGAGCCCAGCTCCGGGAGCGTGACGATGGGGCGCCACACGCAGATCGCTTTTTTCTCCCAGACGCATGCCGATGACCTGGACCCGAAAAGACCGTCTTGGAATGCGTGGAGGCGGCGCCGCTACGCGGGAATCTCGCCCATGGTGCGGAACCTGCTGGGCTGCTTCCTGTTCCGGGGGACGACGTGCACAAGCGCGTGGGCGTGCTCTCCGGGGGGAACGCTCCCGCGTGGCGCTGGTGTGCATGCTGCTGCATCCGGCCAATTTCCTGATTCTGGACGAGCCGACGAAACCACCTGGACATCCAGTCCCAGCAGGTGCTTCAGCAGGCGCTGTCCGAATATCCGGGTTCCTACTGCATCGTTTCCCACAACCGCAGCTTCCTGGACCCCATTGTGACGAAGGTGCTGGGGATTCGTGCCGGGAGAGAAACCGCGCGTTTACATAGGCAACGTTTCCGATTATCTGGAGAACCAGGCTCTGGCTTCCTCCGCTGCGTCTGCCGTCTCCGGAGCGGCTGACCTGGGAGCCAGGGCGGACCGCAAGGCGCGCAGGCGCATGGAGGCGGAAATCCGCCAGAAAAAGGCGCGCCTGCTCCGTCCCCCTCCAGGAAAAACTGGAACAGTTGGAAGCGGAGATAGCGCGTCTGGAAACGGAAAAAGTCGGAGATCACCTCCCAGTTGGAACGTCCGGAGGTGGCGGCTGATACGGAGGCCGTCATGGAGCTCACCACCCGGTTCCAGCAGGCGGACCGCCAGTTGGAAACCTGTTTTTACGCAGTGGGCCGATCTTTCAGAAAAAGATTGAAGAGACGGAAGCCCGTATTGAAGAAGAGGCGGAAAGAAATGTTTCCGGAAATTGAGCGGATTTTTATTTAAAAAACAGGACCGTTTCCCGGTGGGGGACGGTCCTGTTTTGGTAAAGGAATAAAGCAGAGATTAAATGATGCTCCCGCTTATACGCGGCGACGCAGGAGCAGGGCGGCCAGTCCGAGCAGTCCGAGGGAGGCTGTGGCCGGTTCCGGCACTGCGTCCCCGTGGAGGGCCAGTTGGGAAAGCCCCAGGAAGGTGCCCCCGGTGTTGGGTGCCTTGGCGTTCACGGTGAGGGTAAAGGTTTCTCCCGCCTTGACCGTGACCGGGGTATTGAAGGAGGTTTGCTGGATGTCCGCTGTCGGCGTGCCGTTCTTGTCGGCCTGGACGCGTTCGAAGCTCAGATCAGCCGTGGCGGAGGAATCTCCGGCGGCCAGCGTGACGGTAGCGGTTCCCGTTTTGGAATCCGTGTTTCCGTGCCGTGTTCCGGTACCGGTGACGAATTGGAAGCCCAGGTTCAGGGAAGAGATGATGATGTCCTGCGTAGCCGTGAAGGAAAAGGTGACGGTCCATCCGGCGTTGTTATTCTGCATTTGGACATTGGGGACAAGGAGGTCCGCGGCCAAATTGCCGGAAAGGGATGTGGAAGGATTGGTGAGCGAGACGGAAGCGCCGTCCAGAAAGTCACTGTCCACATTGATGGCGGTCTGGCGGAACTGGGTTTCATACAATGTCGTTGCCGCCTGTACCCCGGAAATGCACAGTAAAAAGCTGGGATGGAAAGGAGCTTTTTCATGCGCGCCATACTAGCGGATTAGATATCCGGTAACGGAGAAGGGAAAATGGAAGTGAATGATGGAACACATCCTCAATGATTCATGAATACGGAACTTCATTGCATCTTGAACGTATTTCTGATTATTCCCCTTTGCCCGCGGTGAAACTCGTTTTTTTCAAAAATTTTGTTGTCTGCGGATATCTAATCCGCTAACAGCCATCCCTCTGGGGGCGGAAAGCGTTGCAACGCCGGAGGCATTCCGTCCGGGAATATTCGCCAGCCGTTTTTCTCGCGTTTTTTTCCTGTACTCGGAAATCGTGACGCCGCAGAGGGTCAGGAGAATCCCCGTCAGGGATATCCAGGTCAGGCGTTCCCCCAGGATGATGGCGGAGGCCACTACGGCCACGACCGGAACCATGTAAATGTACACGCTGGATTTGACGGCTCCCAGGATTTCCACCACGCGGTTCCAGGAGAGGAAGCACAGGGCGGAGGCAAACAGGCCCAGGTACAGCAGATTGAGGGCGTTGACGGGCTTCACCATCAGATGCCAGTCCATGTTCACCGGAAGGACGAACAGGGCCGGAATCATCAGCACGATGCCGTAAAAGAAGATGCGGCGCGTGCAGATGATCATGTTGGACGTGTTGACGCCGATTTTTTTCATCAGGATGGAATAGACCGCCCAGACGAAGGCCGCGCCCAGCGCCAGCACGTCCCCGCCGGGTTCAGTTCCAGCACGAAGGCGCCGTTCGCCATGATGAGGAAGATGCCTGTGAAGGCGGCGGCGAACCCAGGAAGAAGCGGCGGGAGAAGCCCTCCCCTTTCAGCAGGAAGTGGGCCAGAAGAGCCGTGAAGAAAGGCACCACGGCCACGATGATGCCCACATTGGAGGCGAAGGTGTACGTCAGGGCGATGTTTTCCAGCAGGAAGTACAGGGTGACGCCGGTGAGGCCCGCTCCCGCGAACAGGAGTTCCTTTTCCAGCCGGAGAGCGGAAGCAGGCGCGGCCTCAGGCACCAGAGGAAGGCGTACCCGATCACGAAGCGGGTGAAGAGCACCGTGACGGGGGTAAAGTCCCGGAGAAGCACCTTGGTGGACACGAAGGTGGTCCCCAGATCAGGATGGTCATCAGGGCGGCGGCATGGCCCAGCGTGCGTTGGCGGGAGTTCATCGGGTTGTAGGTAGTTGGGGGGCGCGGGCGGCTTCCAGCGTAAGGCCTACGATTTCCGCCGGTTCCGCGCTCCTGTTCCAGACGGCATGACGGACGCCGCCGGGCACGAGCAGGGATTCATGCTCACGGACCGTTTTTTTTCCTCTTCGTCAAGCAGGATAACGACCGTTCCGCGGGTGACAATGAATAAATGGGCGTGGGCGTGGCGGTGCGGGGAAAGAGGGCCGCCGCCTCCGGGTTCCATGTTGGCGAAGGCTCCGTCCTTCAGGGTTCCCTGCGCATCCGTGAACAGGCTCCTGGCCGTGAAGCCCGTGTGGTTGGGGATAGGGGAGAAAGCGTCCATGCCGTTCAGTTGCGCGCCAGGTCGTACCCGTCCTTGCGGTCCTTGATGGTCCAGCCCAGCGCCGTTACTTCCGCCCGCAGGCGGTCGGCTTCCGCCAGTCCCGGTTCTGCCTGGCCTGCCAGCGCTGTTCCGCCAGGGTGCGCACGTCCTCCGGCGCTTCCGCCTGTTCCTCTTCCGGCAGAAGAATGCCGAAAGCGGCCAGAATGAAGTGGAAGGCGTTCCGCATGCGGCGCGGAGTCTCCGCCTTCCTCCGGAGTCAGGGTGTACAGAGGTCCAAGTTCAGGCTTACCGGACGGATCAATTTGCCAGGGTCCAGCAGGTGCGTGATATCCACAGGCGCGCAAACCGCCGCCGCATTCACTGGGCTGGTGCGGGATCCACGCCGCCGGAGTGGAGATCCCCGAAGTATTTGTGGATCATGGCGGTTCAGGTGCGGCGGCTGGAGGAAGTCCCCGCCAGGGCGGCGGTTTTCCAGGACGAAGTCCGCCACGGAGTCCTTTCATATTCATCCGCGTTGGACCGGGCATTAGCGGTTTTGCCCAGATCCAGTTCCCGTTCATCCAGGTGGGGAAAGCTTTCCGTATTCCGGGAAGGAGGAGATCCTGAAGTACACGGAACCGTCTTCAGAGACATAGGCATGGCCTTTTTTCCACCAGAGCCTGGACCATCCGTATCTGTTCGGGAATGTGGCCTACGGCGGAGGGTTCCACGTGGGGTGGAAGGCAGTTGAGGGCGGTGCAGTCCCGGTGGAACAGGTCCGCCCAGCCGGCGGTGAATTCCGCCAGGGATACTCCGGCTTTTTGGGAATCCCGGATGGTCTTGTCATCCACGTCCGTCAGGTTGCGGACGTGCATGGTGGGGGTTCCGCCCAGCTCCAGAACGCGGCGGAAAATATCCTGCATCACGAAGGTCCGGAAGTTGCCGATGTGGGCGGGGCCGTACACCGTGGGTCCGCAGCAGTAGAAACGCAGCGTTTTTCCGTCCATGGGGGAAATGTCCTGTGCCGTTCTGGTGCGGGTATCGTAAAGGTGTAACATGGCGGAACGATTAGAAGGGAAGAGGGCCCTCCGGTCAAGCGGGGGGAAAAGAAGGCCGGGGACCTGCGGCTGCGCGCATCCCCGGCCTTGAAGGAATCAGATAGTGGCGAGAGGGCTGGAAAGGTTATTTGCCCGCGTCCTGCTGGCCCTTCTTATAGTTCGCGTTGATGCGGTCTATTTCTTCCTGGGTGATGGAGGATTCCCGGTAGGGGCTTTTGTTTTCCACCGTGCGTTCCAATGTAGCCGAAGCGCTTCTGGAAGCGCTTCTATGGGTTTCCATCTTCTTTTCAAAGTCTTCCAGGCTGGGGCGGTCCTTATGGCTGCCCCAGGCGGTTTCAGAGACCGCCATGGCCCGGGATAGGTCATGTACATCAGCAGTTCCCCCGGCCAGGAATCCATTCCGCCCACATGCAGAGGTTGATGCCCTTGATGTGCTTGACGTCGTTCTTGTGCCCGTTGCGGGGTCGAAGTTGTAGCAGTCTTTCAGCAGGATGGGGCCGCCGCCGGGCCGGGCGCGCACGTCGTCCGCCGGGGTTCATCTGGGTGCGGCCAGCCACTGGGGAGGACGATGAGGTCGATGCCCTGTTCCTTCGTCTTGTCAATGCAGCGGGGAATTCTCCCGGCAGCCAGGACATGACGGTTTCCCTTTTGGTAGTAGCCTTTGTTGATGTCGTACCACAGGATGGGCTTTTTCTTGTTCTTGGCAAGCATGGCTCCAAGGCTCTTCGTGAAGTCGCTCATCTGGGCTTCCACGTCGTCCCCCCTGGCCCTTCTTGGCGCGCGCGGCCTGGCAGTCCGGCACTTCTTCCAGTCGCCCATGGGGCATTCGTCCCCGCCGATGTGGACGTACGAGAAGGGGAATATCTGGTTGACGGTGTCAAAGGTGTCCTTGAGGAATTTCTTGGGTGCCCGGTTTCTGCGGGCAGATCAGCTTGAGAGAAACGCCGCCGTGCGTCCATACCTGGGCCCGTTTGGTGTTGCAGCAGAATTCGGGGTAGGATGCGGCCAGGGCCATGTTGTGGCCCGGCATTTCCACTTCCGGCAGCACCTGGATGCCGCGCGCCTTGCAGTAGGCCACCAGGTCCTGGAGTTCCTTCTTGGAGTACATGCCTTCATTGGCCAGCAGGGGAGTTGTTCTGGCCTTCCGGAGCGGAAGGGCGGACCGCTCCAATCGTGCGGAGCTTGTCGTAGCCCGGCACGGGAGGCGCCAGCCCTGGTCTTCCGTCAGGTGGAGGTGCAGGACGTTGTACTTGTAGTAGTGCATGGCGTCCACGAAGTTGTAGAGCTCCTTCATCGGGTAGTGGTAGCGGCCCACGTCCACCATCATGCCGCGCCAGCCAAAGTCCGGGAGTCCTGGATGCTGCCGCAGGGGAGGCCCTCCGGCGTGTCCGAGAGCTGGTCCTGAAGCTGGAGAAGGGTAGCCATGGCCATGGCTTTCCCGGGCGTCAGCTTCATGGTGTAGCCCTCGTTTCCCAGCCCGGCGACCTTCTGTTCGTTCAGGATTTTGAGGTTTTTGGTGGTGCCGGAGGCCGCCGTCACTTTGACGGGTTCCGGAATGATGTTGTAGGGATTGGTTCCGGCCCAGCAGAGGAGCCCAGGAACGCGGCCGCTAGCATTAATGCTTTCATGTGATGATGTTTGGTGATGGTTGTTGTTTGGGAGGATGTACGGATTCCGTTCCGCCGCCGTCCGGGTTGGACCCGGAAAGCGTTCTTTCAAAAGGAACCGGGGCGTGGAAGTTCTCAGTCTTTGGCGGGTGCGCAGTCCCACTGCGGCTTGACGGCCAGCTTGCCCGTGGCTCCCGGAAGCCTTCCGGCACCTGGCAGTCCTTGCGGAGCTTGCCGTACAGTTCCTTCAGCTCCTTCACGGTTTCCGCATATTCCGGCTTGTTGATAACGTTGTGCATCTGGGCCGGATCCTTCTCGTTGTCGAAGAGCATCCATTCGTCACTGGTCCAGAGGTAGGACAGCGTGTAGCGGTCCGTCCGCAGGCCGTCGTGCCGAGGGGCATTGTGCTCGCCCGGGTTTTCATAGAAGGCGTAATAGAGGGGACGGTCCCTGAAGTCCTGGTGTTCCCCGGTCTTGAACAGCGGGGCGAGGCTGCGGCCCTGGAAGGTGTTCATGTTTTCTGGAGTGGCCGCACCGGCCACTTCACAGAAGGTGGGGGCGTAATCCAGCTCCTGCACCATGGCGGCGGAACGCACGCCGGGCTTGATATGGCCGGGCCATTTCATGATAAGGGGCATGCGGAAGGATTCCTCAAAAATCCAGCGCTTGTCGTACAGGCCGTGTTCGCCCATGTAGAAGCCCTGGTCTCCGCAGTAGAGGACCAGCGTATTCTTATCCAGTCCGTTCTGCTTCAGGTAATCCATGATCTGGCCGATGCTTTCGTCCACGGAAAGCGGTGCCCAGGTAGTCCTCCATGTAATGGCGCCAGCGGCGCAGCAGGATGTCGCGCTGGGTCTTGATTTTTCCGCTTTTAATATCCTTCACGAGCTGGACGGTGCGGGCCTTGTGGTAATTGTACCAGGCTTCCTTCTGCTGCGGGTCCATGCGCACCATTCCGGCATTTCCCAGTCGTACTGGGTATGCAGGGTCTTGATTCCGGGCAGGAGAGCATTTTCTGGATGTCTTCCGGCACCACGTCCTTGATCAGGTGTTCGTCAGACCAGACGTTGAAATGGTTGAGCAGGGTCTGTTCCGTCATTTTCAGGAATTCCGGGCGGTCTGCAAAGTCGTCTTCCAGGTTGGCGGGCGGGTCAATGGAGTCCGCATACTGCTTGGCTCGGCCCAGGTTCTGGATGGAGGGGCACCAGCAGCGGTGCGGAGCCTTGTGGCCCACAACGAGCATGAAGGGCTTGTCCTTGTCCCGCTGGTCAAGCCATTTGAGGCTTTTCTGCGTGACCAGCTCCGTGGCATAGCCGGGTTCCGTTTTCACCACGCGCTTTCCGTCCTTGCCGGGGGTGATGAAGTCCGGGTTGAAGTAGTTGCCCTGGCCGGGGAAGATTTCAGTAGTCGAACCCGGTTGGGTTGGACTCATACTTGGAGGTGTCTCCCTTGGCACCCGGCGGGATGGCTTCCAGGTGCCACTTGCCGACAATGGCGGTCTGGTAGCCGGCCTTCTGGAGCATTTTCGGGAAGGTGGGCTGGGAGCCGTCAAAGGGAGCCGCGTGTTCATTGAACAGATAGCCGTTCATGTGGGAATGGCGCCCCGTGTAAATGCAGGCGCGCGACGGTCCGCACAGGGAGTTGGCGCAGTAGCTCCGGTCAAAGACCATGCCTTCGTCCGCCAGCTTGCGGAAGTTCGGATAGGGCATGGGAGAATCCTTGTCACAGGTTCCCAGGGTCTGGTAGGAGTGGTCATCAGTAACAATAACCAGGATATTGGGGCGTTGGTCCGGAGCCTGCTTCTGCGGCTGGGCCGCGGAAGCTGGCAGGGAACAGGCCGCAAGCATCAATGCGGTGACGGCATGGCGGTTCATCGTTGGAATTATGAATTAAACAGGTGAATGGTTGAACAGGGGCGGCAGGATTTGTCCGGAAGAACATTGCTGCCAGTATGGAAAAAAGACCACATCCCCGAAAGAAAGAACTGACAAAAGAGAGTTTTAGGAAAAATAAAACATCAGTTTTATATTTCAATATAAAAATGGAGGGAACGCCGGAACGCATGAAGATGGGCCCCCCGCCGGGCTGCCAGCGGAAGGCGCAGCCCGGTCTGAATGAAGGAGATGACGGCGATTCCTGCGGGGGGCCTCCAGCCAAGGGCGTTCCGTTTTATGAAAAAACCGCCGGATCGGCGCCGCGCGGGCCGGGCCGCTCGTTCCGTCCCTTGTTTTCATGGGCTTTTTCTGCTCCAGAAGCCATTTCCCTGTCTTCAAGGCTGAGTCTTTTTCGGGACGTCAGCTCTGGTGTCCACCAGTTCCTGGAGCCAGAGGGTCTGCCGTCCGGAAGACGGTGTTTCCATGACCAGTCCAGACGCGATAGCCTTTGGGGGCGTTTTCTTGAATTCTTCACCTTGACTCTTGATCTGGTCGGCCCGGTGTAATAGCCGCGCAACCTTCTTATAAACCGGTTCGCTCTCGAACTTTTCCGCCTGGTCGTAACAGACGCGGACGACATTCTTTTTCGCCCAGTCTTCAAATTCCTTCGTATGGAGAAGTTCCGCCGCCAATTTCTTGCTGGGAGGGCTGCCCGCGGAATGGTGGAACCAGATCAGGATGGGCTTTCCACTGCTCTGGGCTTCCCGGAGGGCGGAGGAATAGCTCTGGATCCACCGCTGGTTTTCCTTGCGCTGGGCGAATGCCTCCTCAAGTCCGGGGATGGGGGCGTCCGGGTCGTGGGCGTCCGTGTAGTAAACGGCGCCGCTGTCCGCCTTCCTCATTTCCTCCTGCGTGGCGGCGGTGAGCTGGTGGGCCTGCTGCTGGCCCGGCGTGGTGCCCAGCAGTCCCGTCGGCACATTGGCGATGGAATTGGCCATGTTGTCCTGCATGTATTCCGAAAGACTCTTTTTCACTTTCGGTTTTCCCGGTTCCGGAGAGGTCCCCACGCAGGAGCAAAGGGCGGCAGAGGCAAACAGAAGCATGGATAGCCTGGGCAGACTCATGCCCGATCTGATAACATAACCGGGGCCTCTTCGCAACCGGGAATTGATGACCCCTGCCGCAAGTTCCGGAGGCGGTTTTTGCCGCCCTGCCGTTCCTTGGCAACCGCGCCCGGTTTCCCGGCTTTCTTTTCAGGAAAGGCCGGGGCGAATGGGCTGCCGGGATCAGTCCCCGTTTTCAGCACCTTGATGAACGCTTCCTGCGGGATGTTGATTTTCCCGATGGCTTTCATGCGCTTTTTTGCCTTCCTTCTGCTTTTCCAGAAGCTTGCGCTTGCGGGGTGACGTCACCGCCGTAGCATTTGGCCGTCACGTCCTTGCGCATGGGGGAGATACTTTCACGTGCAATGATCTTGCCGCCGATGCAGGCCTGGATAGCGACGGTGAAGAGCTGGCGGGGGATGACGTTTTTCGGCGTTCCGCCAGTTCCCGTCCGCGGGAGGCGGCCTTGTCCTGGTGGACAATCATGGAGAAGGCGTCCACCGGTTCCCCGGCGATGAGCATGTCCATCTTGATGAGCTTGGCGGCCTGGTAGCCGGCGTATTCGTAGTCCATGGAGCCGTAGCCGCGTGTCATGGATTTGAGCTTGTCGTTGAAATCCACCAGGATTTCCGCCAGCGGCACGGTGCAGGTGAGCATCACGCGCGTGTCGTCAATCGTTTCCGTGTTGGTCACGCTGCCGCGCTTTTCCAGGACAAGCTGCATGATGTCCCCGATGTATTCCCCGGGCAGCATGATGAACACCTTGACGATGGGTTCCCTGATTTCCTGAATTTCCTGCGGTTCCGGGAGCAGGCTGGGATTGTCCACGTTCGTTTCCTCCCCGTTGGTCTTGGTGACCTCGTAAATCACGGAGGGATAGGTGGAGATGATGTCCATGTTGAATTCCCGGCGCAGGCGCTCCTGGATGATTTCCATGTGGAGCAGGCCCAGGAAGCCGCAGCGGAACCCGAAGCCCAGGGCCACGGAGGATTCCGCCTGGAAGGAGAAGGCGGCGTCATTGATTTGGAGCTTGGCCATGGCGGCCTTCAGGGCTTCAAAGTCGGAGGAATCCACCGGGTAAATGCCGGAGAAGACCATGGGGCGGATTTCCTTGAAGCCGGGCAGGGGGGACGGGCACGGGCGCGTGTAGTCCGTGTAGGTGTCACCGATCTTGACGTCCGCCGCGGATTTCATGTTGGCGATGATATAGCCCACATCGCCGGCTTCCAGGGAGTCCGTCCGGGTCATCTTGGGGGTGAAGATGCCCACTTCCTTCACTTCATACACTTCATCCGTCGCAAAGAGTTTCACCTTCATGCCGCGCTGCACGCTGCCGGAGATGACGCGCACATAGGAGACCACGCCGCGGTAGGCGTCATAAACGGAGTCAAACACCAGGGCGCGCAGGAGGCCGTCTTTTTCCGTTTCAGGCGGGGGGATGCGCTGGACGACAGCTTCCAGGATGTCGTCAATGCCGATGCCCATCTTGGCGGAAGCGTGGATGGCTTCCTCATGGGGGATGCAGACGATGTCCTCCAGCTGGCGGTATACGTTGGGAAGGTTGGCGCTGGGAAGGTCGATCTTGTTGATGACGGGGATGATGGCCAGATTCAGGTCCATCGCCAGGTGCATGTTGGCGAGCGTCTGGGCTTCCACGCCCTGGGCCGCATCCACGATGAGCAGAGCGCCCTCGCAGGCCGCCAGGGAACGGGACACTTCATAGGAGAAGTCCACGTGGCCGGGTGTATCCAGCAGGTTGAGCTTGTAGGTTTTTCCGTCCCTGGCCTTGTAAAAGATGGTCACGGGATGGGACTTGATGGTGATGCCCTTTTCCCGTTCCAGGTCCATGGCGTCCAGAAGCTGATCCTGCTTTTCCCGTTCGGAAATGGTATTCGTCTTTTCCAGCAACCGGTCGGAAAGGGTGGTCTTTCCGTGGTCGATGTGAGCGATGATGGAGAAATTGCGAGTCAGTTCAATGGACATGGTGGTCTCTACCCTTCTAACGTGAGTGCCCTGTGCGCGGGGAGGGTAACACAGCCCATGCGGCGGTCAAGACCGGAGCATGACTGCCGCCTGTTCCCTGCCGGAGCATCGCGCCGCTCCGGCTTCATCCGTTCCGGAAAAACCGTCATTCATGACGGGGCGGAACCGGGAGATTGAACATGAAGGGGAAGGGAAGGCTCTTAACTGGTGCAGGCACGCGAGACCTTCTCCGTGCAATCATTTTTACTTAGCCAGCATATGAAATCCTTTTTAGCCGCCATTCTGAGTTTATTCGTTCCCGGCCTCGGGCAGTTGTACAAGGGGCACTTCGTCCAAGCCATCATCTGGTTCCTGGTGGTGGGTGCGGCCTACGGTCTCCTGTACTGGTTCATCTTCGCCCTTGTTCCGATTGTCCTGCATATCATCTGCATTCTGCAGGCATACTTCATGGACAACGAATGAGCTTGTCCGGACAGGAAGCTTAACGCCTCCTTACCGGAATGCGGAGAATGGTCTTCAAGCGTTCCGGAGGCGTTTTCCGGGGATCGGACAGGTAAATCTCATGATGGGTTCGTAAGCCTTCCATGTCCGGAAGAAGCGTCTCCTGTTCCATGAAAGAGCGCATGCGGGCCAGCGTGGCCGGTTCATCGTCATAAGGGCCCGTGTGAAGGCACTGCACGCAAAGACCTTCCCGGAAGGAGTCCAGGCGGCCGGCCTCCGTATCAAGGTGAGGTTTTTTCATGGCGACCTGCTCCTGCGCATACGCCAGGGTTTCCTGCGTGACGAAGCCGGGTTGCCGGATCATGGATATCCAGCGGAAATCCTTTTTTTGCTGACGGGCGCCTCTGGTTCGCAGCCCCACCACAGGCCTTCCAGTGGGGGCACGACGTATTCCCGGTAGCCGGGGACGGGGAAAGTTCTCTTCTTGCCTCCCATGCGAACGGCATAGGATAACGCATAAAGCAATTCCACGGCGTGCTGGTAGGCTCCTTCCGGCTCATTGGGGTCTCCCTCCCCGTCCACCATGAAAAAGTTCATTTCCGACGTCCGCCAGCACGGGGTGTGCAGGAGGGAGGTAGAAGCGTTTTTCTTCTTTTTTTAAAATCCAGAGGGGACATGGTCGCAACCTAACAGGAAAGGGGGAAACGCGCACGAATAAAAAGGCTGTTCCTCCCGGAGGAGAAGCAGCCTTTTTAAGAAGAACGAAGAATGCGTCAGGCTCTGCGGCGGCGCAGCATCAGCGCGGCCAGTCCCAGCAGCCCCAGGGATGCCGTAGCCGGTTCCGGAACGGCCAGCGTGCCTTCCAGGGAAATGTCCGTGACGGTGGCATTGTTTCCGTTAGTACCTCCCGAACTTCCTAAAACGGCGTATACTTTACCGGTTCCATTTGCTTTCAGGGCGGACATCTGTTCATCCGTCAGGTTATAGGAAACGTTCCAGACGGAGCCGTTGTTGCCCCGGCTTTCCTTGCAAAGATTCACGAATTCACCGTCAGCGGTTTCATACCAGAGGGAATAGGTAAACGTAGGGCCGGTACCCGGAGGCGTAAGGGAGAAGCTGAAGGTCAGCCCTTCATAGGCCTGGATGTTTTCAATGGTCATTTTCAAGCCGGCGCAGACGCCTGCCGTGCCGTTCATGTTGGGCAGGGTGATGGACTGGTTTGCCGTGTTGACGGAGGCTTGCCCCCACTTCATGTCGCCATTGCCGGTGGTGGTGTACCATCCGTCGGCCCGTCCGGCAGGCCCCAGCCAGTTCTTGACGTCGGCAGCGGTAATGCCGTTTCCGGCAAGGCGTCCGGCGGAGTTGTATCCCTGGCCCGTGATGCTTGCAATGTCGGGCATCAGTTCAACGGTAGCCGCCGATGCGGTAGCCACCAATCCCGCCAGCCCAAGACAAATGATACATAGTGTTTTCTTCATATCCTTACAGAGAGTTAAAAGGTTTAATATTTCACAATAACCGCTTTTTTTTTAAAAAAAGGAGAGCTTTTATCAGATTCGGCATTCATCTTCCGGACGGCGTGTTCCTGCCTATCTCCCCATGGCAAGAGGGCGGGCTCCGCTGTTTCTTGCTACAAAAAGGTGGCTTGTGATGGAGCAGCGGTTTTCCGGTTCCTGCCAGAGCGGGAAGTGGCGGGAAGCGTCACATTCCATGTGGGCAGGAAGGGGAGTATCCGGCATAAAGCTGAAAGGCGGGTCCGGAGGCATTGAGTCCCTGTCCGGCATCCTTCCCATCCGGGCATAAAAAATGCGGGCCTTCCGGATGAAGGCCCCGCAGGTTGAGGTGTTATCTTGGGAACGGCTTAGCGTTCGTTGTCGAAGTTGATGGTATCGTTCAAGACGTCTTCGGCAAGTTCGGCCGCTTCCTCTTCTTCGCTGGCCAGCGCGATTTCTTCAGCGCCCTCCGCGGGTTCCACTTCAATCTTGCTATACCGGGAGAAACCGGTGCCTGCAGGGATAAGGTGGCCCATGATGACGTTCTCCTTGAAGCCTTCCAGCGTATCGGTCTTGCCGAGGGTGGAGGCTTCCGTCAAAACGCGAGTGGTCTCCTGGAACGATGCCGCGGAGATGAAGGATTCCGTTTCCAGGGAGGCCTTCGTGATGCCGAGCAGAACGGGCTTGGCCGCGGCCGGCTGGCCGCCCTGGGCTACGGTCTGTTCGTTGATGCGGTCGAAGGTGGTCTTGTCCACCTGGTCGCCCCACAGGAATTCGGTGTTGCCGGGTTCCGTGATGACAACCTTGCGGAGCATCTGGCGCACGATGATTTCACGTGCTTGTCGTTGATTTCCACACCCTGGAGGCGGTACACTTCCTGAACTTCGTTGACGAGGTGTTCCTGGAGGCTTTCCTTGCCGCAGACATCCAGAATTTCTTCCGGGGAGACGGGGCCTTCCGTAAGCTGGTCGCCCAGATGCACATGGTCGTCTTCATGGACGATGACGTGCTTGTTCATCGGCACCAGGTGGTCCACCAGTTCGCCCGTAGGCGTTTCAATGGTGATGACCTTCTTGCCGCGGGAGGTGTTCTTGCTGCTGAGGCGCACAATGCCTTCCACGCGTGCAATGGTGCAGGCGTCCTTGGGCTTGCGGGCTTCAAACAGTTCCGCCACGCGGGCAGACCGCCAGTGATGTCCTTCGTCTTGGCCACCTTGCGGGGCGTCTTGGCCACCATCGTGCCGGCGGAGATGGTTTCTCCATCCTTCACGGTGAGGTTGGCGCCTGCGGGAATGGCGTGGTGGGCCAGGACTTCCCGGGTCTTGGCGTCACGGATGACCACCTGCGGGTGAAGTTCCTGCTTGTGTTCCATCACGACGAGGGAGGAGGTGCCGGTTTCACGGTCCGTTTCCTTGAAACGGTGATGCCGACAATCATGTCCTTGAATTGACCACGCCGCCCTTTTCAGCAATCACGGGCACGTTGTACGGGTCCCAGGTGGCGAGGGTTTCATCCTTCTTGATGGTGCCGCCGTTGGGAACGTACAGGATGGTGCCGATGACGGGCTGGTAGGATTCCAGCTCGCGGCCCTGTTCGTTTTCAATGCGGACGGAGCAGTTCTTGTTCAGCACGACGAAGTTGCCGTCTGCGTTTTCCACCGTGCGGAGGTCTTCCGTGTAGATGACGCGGCCATCGTTCTTGGCTTTCACGATGGGCTGCTTGAACGCCGTGGTAGCCGTGCCGCCCACGTGGAACGTACGCATGGTGAGCTGCGTGCCGGGTTCACCGATGGACTGGGCGGCAATGATGCCGACCGCTTCCCCGATCTTCACTTCCTGGCCGGTGGCCAGGTTCAGGCCGTAGCACTTGGCGCAGCAGCCCTTCTTGAGTTCGCAGGTGAGCACGGAACGGATTTTCAGCTGTTCAATGCCGATCTTTTCCAGTTGTTCCGCCTGCTTTTCATTGATGAGGTCGTTAATGTCCACGATGATTTCACCGCTGACGGGGTCAACGATGCGTTCGCAGGAGGTGCGGCCGTAGATGCGGGAGGCGAGGGACGCCACTTCTTCATCGCCGTCATAGATGGCGTGAACGGTGATGCCGTTGCTGGTGCCGCAGTCTTCCGCGTGGACGATGACGTCCTGGGCCACGTCCACCAGCTTGCGGGTCATGTAGCCGGAGTCAGCCGTCTTCAAGGCGGTGTCAGCCAGACCCTTGCGGGCGCCGTGGGTGGAGATGAAGTATTCCAGCACGGAGAGGCCTTCACGGAAGTTGGCCGTGATGGGACGTTCGATAATTTCACCGCTGGGCTTGGCCATCAAACCGCGCATGCCGGAAAGCTGCTTGATCTGCGCCTTGTTGCCTCGAGCGCCGGAGTCCACCATCATGAAGAGCGGGCTGGCCATCTTGGAACCTTCGTTGTGTTCCAGCTTGCGGTACAGGGCCGCCTGGATCACGTCCGTGGTCTGGGTCCAGATGTCCACCACCTTCTGGTAGCGTTCACCGTCCGTGATGATGCCGTTTTTTTGTACTGGCGGGTCACCTTGTCCAGTTCCGCATAGGCTTTCTCGATTTCCGTCTTCTTCTGGGAGGGAACCACCATGTCCACGATGCCGATGGAGCAGCCGGAACGGGTAGCTTCCTTTGAAGCCCAGGTTTTTCAGGGAGTCCAGGGTTTGCACGGTGCGTTCCTTGCCTGCGGTCTGGTAGCAGCGCCAGATGATGTCGCCCATCTGCTTCTTGCCCACGTTGCGGTTGATGTAACCGAGTTCCCGGGGCCAGATTTCATTGAAGCGAACGCGTCCGGCGGTGGTGACGATAACCTTCTTGGTCACGTCTCCGTACACTACTTCGGAAGGCTTCTTGCCGTAGTCCGGGTTGTGCAGGCGGATCCAGTCATGGTAACCGATCTTGCGGGCGGCAATGGCGTATTCCACCTCGTCAATGGATTCGAAGAGGGGGAGGTGATGATGGTTGTCCTGGTTATTCTGCACTTCCGCGGCGCGGGTGTGCGTCAGGAAGTACGCGCCCAGAATGATGTCCTGCGTAGGCGTGGCGATCGGCTTGCCGGAGGCCGGGGAGAAGATGTTGTTGGGCGCCAGCATGAGCTGGCGGGCTTCCATCTGGGCTTCCACGGACAGCGGCACGTGCACGGCCATCTGGTCACCGTCGAAGTCCGCGTTGTACGCGTTACAGACGAGCGGGTGCAGGCGGATGGCGGAGCCTTCAATCAGGACCGGTTCAAAGGCCTGGATGGAAAGGCGGTGCAGGGTGGGAGCGCGGTTGAGCATCACCGGGTGGCCCTTGGTGACTTCTTCCAGAATGTCCCACACTTCCGGCGTCTTGCGGTCGATGAGCTTCTTGGCGGAGCGCACGGTGTGCACGTAGCCCAGCTCCTTCAGGCGGTGGATGATGAAGGGTTCAAACAGGATGAGGGCCATCTTCTTGGGAAGGCCGCACTGGTTGAGCTTCAGTTCCGGGCCAATCACGATGACGGAACGGCCGGAGTAGTCCACGCGCTTGCCGAGCAGGTTCTGGCGGAAGCGGCCTCCCTTGCCCTTCAGCATGTCGGAGAGGGACTTGAGGGGGCGGTTGCCGGCGCCGGTGACGGCGCGGCCATGGCGGCCGTTGTCGAACAGGGCGTCCACGGCTTCCTGGAGCATGCGCTTTTCATTGCGGATGATGACTTCCGGAGTCTTGAGGCTCAGGAGGGTCTTCAAGCGGTTGTTGCGGTTGATGACGCGGCGGTACAGGTCATTCAGGTCGGATGTGGCGAAGCGGCCGCCTTCCAGGGGAACCAGCGGGCGCAGGTCCGGAGGAATGACGGGCAGCACGTTCAGGATCATCCATTCCGGGCGCGTGTTGGACTGGAGGAAGCCCTGGGCCAGCTTCAGGCGCTTGGCGATCTTGCGCTTGTTCTGCTTGGAGTTGGTGTTGTCCAGCTGTTCCTGGAGGTCCGTGACGAGGGTGGCTAGGTCAATGGAGGCCAGCATTTTCTGGATGGCTTCCGCGCCCATGCCGGCTTCAAAGCTGTCATAGCCGTATTCGTCTTCCGCATTGCGGAATTCCTCTTCCGTCAGGATGGCTCCCTTTTCCAGGGGAGTGCTGCCGGGGTCTACCACGATGTAGTCTTCATAATAGATCACGCGTTCCAGATGGCGGGCGGTCATGTCAAGCATGAGGCCGATGCGGCTGGGCATGCACTTGTAAAACCAGATGTGGGAGACCGGAACGGCCAGTTCGATGTGGCCCATGCGTTCGCGGCGCACGCGCGCGTTGGTTACTTCCACGCCGCAGCGGTCGCAGGTGATGCCCTTGTGCTTGATGCGCTTGTACTGCCGCAGGCGCATTCCATGTCGCGGGTGGGCCCGAAGATGCGTTCGCAGAACAGGCCGCCTTTTTCCGGCTTGAACGTGCGGTAGTTGATGGTTTCCGGGTTGACGACTTCACCGAAGGACCAGCTGCGGATGGTATCCGGGTCCGCCACGGTGATGGCAACCTGGTCAAAGGTCCGGGGCTTGTCGCTCAGACCGTGCATTTCCCTGATGGTGGGGGTATCAGACATATATTAAAAGTTTTGAAGAATGTTTGATGCCCACTCCCGCATCTTGCGGCACGGGAGTGGAATACGGTGGATATTAGAATTTGAGGTCGGAGAAGTCGACGTCCGCCAGGCCGGCCATGTCGTCGCTGTCAAAGCCTTCCGTCATGCCGTCCACGGGAGTGAGGTCCGTATCGCCGAGCTGCAGGGAGGGTTGTTCATCCTTGCTGCCGGGGCGCACGTTCAGGCCCAGGGACTGCATTTCCTTCATCAGAACGTTGAAGGATTCCGGAGTTCCGGCTTCCAGCGTATTGTCACCCTTCACGATGGATTCGTAAATGCGGGTGCGGCCCTGCACGTCGTCGGATTTGACGGTGAGAAGCTCCTGGAGGGTGTAGGCGGCGCCATAGGCTTCCAGCGCCCACACTTCCATTTCCCCGAAACGCTGGCCGCCGTACTGGGCCTTGCCGCCCAGGGGCTGCTGCGTGACCAGGCTGTACGGCCCCACGGCGCGGGCGTGAATCTTGTCCGCCACCAGGTGGTTCAGCTTGAGCATGTAGGTCTGGCCTACCACCACCGGGTTGTGGAAGGGTTCGCCGGTCAGGCCGTCATAGAGGGTGCTCTTGCCGCCCACGGTGCCGTCCTTGCCGTCGCCGATCCAGGTGAATCCGTCCACCTTCTTGGCTTCCGTCATGTAATTCCAGATGGTTTCTTCACTGATGCCGTCGAACACCGGGGTAGCCACCTTGAAGCCGAGGGCCCTGGCAGCAATGCCAAGGTGGGCTTCAAGCACCTGTCCCACGTTCATTCGGGAAGGCACGCCCAACGGGTTCAGCACGATGTCCACCGGAGTGCCGTCCGCGAGGAAGGGCATGTCCTGTTCCGGGACGATCTTGGCGACGACGCCCTTGTTGCCGTGGCGGCCGGCCATCTTGTCGCCCACGCCGAGCTTGCGCTTGGCGGCGATGTACACCTTGACTTCCTTCAGTCCGCCGGGTTCGGATTCGTCCCCGGATTCCATCTGGTCCAGCCTGTGTTCGCGTTCGTCGTCCAGCTCCGTGAAGCGGCCTTCGAAGGAGGTGATGATTTCCAGGATCTTGTTGCGGATCGGGCTGGGTTCGATTTCGATGTGGTCGTGCACCAGGGCCAGCTTGCGCAGCAGGGTCTTGGTGATCTTGCGGTTGGCCGGGATGATGATTTCACCGGTCTGCTCGTTGACCACGTCCAGCGGGATCTTTTCACCCAGAAGAATGTCGGAGAGCTTCTTGGTCAGCTGGTCAATGAGCTGTTCCTTCTTCTTCTTGTGCTCGTCATTGATCTTCTTGAACTGCTTTTTCTTTTCCGCGCTGTCCACGACGAGGTCGCCGCGGTGGTGGCCGGAGCCCGTGGAAGAGATGCGAACGTCCATCACGATGCCGGTGCAGCCGGAGGGGACGCGGAGGGAGGTGTCTTTCACTTCCGCAGCCTTTTCACCGAAGATGGCGCGCAGCAGGCGTTCTTCCGGAGCCAGTTCCGTTTCAGACTTGGGAGTGATTTTACCGACGAGGATGTCGCCGGGCTTCACTTCCGCGCCGATGCGGATGACGCCGTCATGGTCCAGGTTTTTCAGGGCTTCGTCACCGGCGTTCGGAATGTCGCGGGTGATTTCTTCCGGGCCCAGCTTGGTGTCGCGGGCCTGCACTTCAAACTCGGAGATATGGATGGAGGTGAAGGTGTCTTCCTTCACGGTTTTTTCGGAGATGACGATGGCGTCTTCGAAGTTGTAACCGTTCCACGGCATATATGCCACCAGCACGTTGCGGCCGAGGGCCAGTTCGCCCTGGTCCGTGTTCGGGCCGTCCGCCAGCACGTTGCCGGTCTTGATCTTGTCGCCGCGGCGCACGATCGGACGCTGGTTGATGCAGGTTCCGGCATTGGAACGCATGAACTTGCGCAGGGGATAGACGTATACGCCGTTGTCGCGGTCCGTGCGCACGCTGTCCGGATCGGACAGGAAGACTTCCGGACGCACGGGCAATTCCCCGTCCTTCGTGGTGATGATGACTTCAGCCGTGGCGGAAGCCACGATGCCGTCCGCTTCCGCCAGAACGACGGAACGGGAGTCCCTGGCGCACTTGCCTTCAATGCCGGTTCCCACGTACGGGGGATTCCGCCACCATGAGAGGCACGCCCTGGCGCTGCATGTTGGAGCCCATCAGGGCGCGGTTGGCGTCATCGTGTTCCAGGAAGGGAATGAGGCCTGCGGCGATGGAGACGAGCTGCTTGGGAGACACGTCCATGTAGTGCACGTCCGCCGGGTCTACTTCAATGAACTCGCCCTTTTCGCGGGCGGTCACGCGGGAGGTGGTGAAGTTGCCCTGTTCGTCCAGCGGGTTGTTGGCCTGGGCGATGAGGTAGCCTTCCTCCTGGTCGGCGGTGACGTATTCGATGGTGTTGGTGACCCGGCCGTTTTCCACCTTGCGGTAGGGCGTTTCAATGAATCCGAATTCATTGATGCGGGCGTAGGTGCACATGGAGTTGATCAGACCGATGTTGGGGCCTTCCGGCGTTTCAATCGGGCAGATACGGCCGTAGTGGGAGGGATGCACGTCTCGCACTTCGAATCCGGCGCGGTCGCGGTTCAGGCCGCCGGGCCCCAGGGCGGAGAGGCGGCGCTTGTGCGTCAGTTCCGCAAGGGGGTTGATCTGGTCCATGAACTGGGAGAGCTGGGAACGACCGAAGAAGTCGCGCACGACGGCGCTGAGGGCCTTCGGGTTGATGAGCTTGCTGGGCGTCACGCCTTCAATGTTCTGGTCAATGAGTGTCATGCGTTCCTTCACCAGGCGTTCCGTGCGGGCGAGGCCCACGCGGCACTGGTTGGCCATGAGTTCGCCCACGGCGCGCACGCGGCGGCTGCCCAGGTGGTCGATGTCGTCCACCATGCCTTCGCCCTTCTTGAGGCGCAGGAGGTACTTGAGGGCGGCCAGGAAGTCTTCCGCCGTCATCAGGCGCTGGTCCAGGCTGGTGTCCAGACCGAGCTTCTGGTTGATCTTGTAGCGGCCCACGCGGGTGAGGTCGTATTTCTTGGGATCGTCAAAGAGCCTCTTGAGCAGGGTGCGGGCCTGGGCGGCCGTGGCGGGATCGCCGGGACGGAGGCGCTTGTAGATTTCCTTGAGGGCGGATTCCTCGTCATGGGCGGGATCCTTCTTCAGGGTCTTGATCAGCACGTCGTCCTCGCTCTGGTCGATGACGTCGATTTCCTTGATGCCGAACTGGAGGAGCTGGCGAACCACGCCCATGTTGAGCTGTTCGAAAGCCTTGGCAAGAACGAGGTCCTTGTCCTTGATCGTGTCCACGGCCACGAGGTTGTGCAGGTCTTCCTCCGTCATGTCTTCGCTCAGGGGAAGCGTGCGGATGTCGTAGAACTGGCTGACGATATCGCGGTCCGTCTTGAAGCCCAGATAACGCATGAACGTCGTCGCAAGGAACTTGCGGCGGCGGCGGCGGCGGTCAAGGTAGACGTAGAGCAGGTCGTTGGTGTCAAACTGGACTTCCAGCCAGGAGCCGCGGTCCGGAATGATGCGGAAGGAGTGGAGCAGTTTGCCGTTCAGGTGCTGGGCGCTTTCAAAGCAGATGCCCGGAGAACGGTGGAGCTGGGACACGATGACGCGTTCGGCGCCGTTGATTACAAAGGTGCCGCGGTTGGTCATCATGGGGAGTTCACCCATGTAGACCGTTTCTTCCTTGGATTCGTTGTCGGACTTGAGCTTGAAGGTGACCTGGAGGGCGGCGCTGTAGGTTTCCCCGGCGCGGATAGCCTCGTAATCGCTCATCTTCGGCTGTTCGATGTCGTAGGAGACGAAGTCGAGCTCAATGTTTTCGTCATAGCTCTTGATAGGAAAGATTTCCTTCAGAACGCCGTGTAACCCGATGTTTTTCCTGGCCGCGGCCGGGGTGTCCTGTTGTAGAAAATCGAAGTATGATTGAAGTTGAATCTCAATAAGGTTCGGAGGTTCGATGACTTCCTTGATATTCCCGAAGTAGAGTCGCTTTGACATGGGCTGCTGTGGCGGAGATGTTATGGGTTTGCATCCTGAAAACCCGGATGCTGGGTTGATTGGTTCCTTCCTTGGGAGACGGAACCGACTGGAAGCGTTTTGACGGGTAAAAAGCCTCTAGTCGGTCACGCGGGATGTGAAGACGAGGAAGCGCAACAGGAGAAAAACGGGTCTTCTCCTGTTGCGCGGGAAGTAAAAAGCTTACTTGACGTCCACCTTGGCGCCAGCTTCTTCCAGCTTGGCTTTGGCGGCGTTAGCTTCGTCCTTGGAGACGGCTTCCAGGATGACGGCGGGGGTGCCTTCAACCAGTTTCTTGGCGTCCACCAGGCCGAGACCGGTCTTCACTTCGCGGACGGCCTTAATCACGGCGATCTTGTTGGCGCCGGCTTCCGTCAGGACGACGTTGAATTCGGTCTTTTCTTCTTCAGCTTCGGCAGGAGCGGCAGCGGCAGCGGCGGCTACGGGAGCAGCGGCGGAAACGCCCCACTTTTCTTCCAGAAGCTTGACGAGGTCGGCAGCTTCCAGGATGGTGAGGGTACCGAGTTCTTCAGCGATTTTGTTAATATCAGCCATTGTATTGTTTTCTAGTTTGGTTTCGAGTCGCGCCAAGAGCCAACTTGGCATTTCAGTTCTCCGGCTGGAGTTCCGACAAGGAACCTGTAGGAGAGTCGGGCCCGGTTTTCACACATTTGGCTAGAGTGCAACCGGGCCGTCCGGTCAAGGGGTTAGTATTAGGCGGCGGGTTCTTCGCTGCCGCCGTTTTCTTTGTCCACATATGCCTGAAGAACTCGGGCAAGAGCGGAGCCGGCCGCGTTGATGGTGCCAAGGAGCTTGGCAAGCAGCTGGTCGCGGGGAGGCAGTTCACCGATGGCGCGGATGTCGTCCGCGGAGAGGATGGCTCCGTCCAGGATCGCCACCTTGTATTCGGCCTTCTTGGAGGCCTTCGCAAAGGTATTGATGGCCTTGGCGGCGGCGGCCACGTCGGACGCGCCGGTCACGAAGGCGGTCTGGCCGACGAGGTGTTCCCCGATGTCGGGAAGGCCTGCATCCGTCAGGGCCGTACGCATGAAGTTGTTCTTGGCTACGTGGCACTGGGCGCCGCAGGCGGCCAGGGCGGAACGCAGGTTGGTGAACTCAGGCACGGTGATCGAGGTGTAGTCCACGACGATCAGGAACGGGGAGGCGTTGACGCGGGCGGTCAGGTCGTCAATGATGATACGCTTGTCAGGATTCATGGTGTGCTAAATCGGTTCGGGTTACAGTTTGGCGATGGAAGCGGTGTCAACCGGCAGACCGGGGCACATGGCGCATGAAACGGTGACGGATTCGATGTAGGCGCCCTTGGCGGAAGCCGGGCGGGCCTTGACGACGGAATCAATCAGAGCAACGATGTTTTCAGTGATGCCTTCGTTGGAGAAGGACAGCTTGCCTACAGCGGCGGAGATGTTGGCGTTCTTGTCAACCTTGTAGTCAACGCGGCCGGCCTTCACTTCCTTCACGGCCTTGGCCGTATCATCCGTAACGGTGCCGGTTTTCGGGTTGGGCATCAGGCCGCGCGGACCCAGCACACGGGCAACCTTGCGAACCTCCGTCATGGCGTCGGGGGTGGCAATGGCCGTGTCAAAGTCGACGAATCCTTCCTGGACCTTCTTGATGAGGTCTTCAAAACCCACGAATCGGCTCCGGCTTCCTGGGCGGCCTTGGCGGCATCACCCTGGGCGAAGACGAGGACGCGGACGTTCTTACCCGTGCCGTTGGGCAGGAGACGCTGCCGCGGACCATCTGGTCGGATTTGCGGGGGTCCACGGTCAGGTGGAAGGAAACGGTGACAGTCGGGTCAAATTTCGGGGCCGGGAAAGATTTCATGGTTTCCACGGCTTCCGTGATGCTGTAGTTCTTGTTAGGGGTAACAAGCTTGGCTGCTTCTTGATATCGCTTGCTGCGTTTGGTAGACATGTGTGTATTTGGCAGTGCGTTCGGATTGGTTAATCCTCCTGCGGTGAGTGTTACATACCTTCAACTTCAATGCCCATCTGGCGGGCCTGGCCGGCAAGGATGCGGGCGGCGCGTTCGGGGTCTTTCGTGTTGAGGTCCGGGAGTTTGGTATTGACGACTTCCATCAGCTTGGCCTTGGAAAGAGTGGCGACCTTCTTTTTGTTCGGTTCGCCGGAGCCGGAGGCGATGCCGGCGGCCTTCTTGAGAAGCAGGCTGCCCGGGGGCTGCTTGGTGATGAAAGAGAATGATTTATCCTTGTAAACGGTGATGACGGTCGGCAGGAGGTCGCCGGCCTGCTTTTGCGTGGCGGCGTTGAACTCCTTGCAGAATGCCATGATGTTTACACCGGCCTGACCAAGTGCCGGACCCACGGGCGGGGAGGGGTTAGCGGCTCCGGCATTGATCTGGAGCTTGATGATTTTGGTTATTTCTTTTGCCATGGTTTTGCTTTGTTAGCGGAGAAAATGAACGGGAGAAGCTTGCTGCCTGCCGGCGAATGGGGCTCAGGCTTTTTCCACCTGCCAGTATTCCAGGTCCACCGGAGTGGCGCGGCCAAAGATGGAGACGCTGACGCGCAGTTTGCCTTTTTCAGGATCGATTTCTTCGATGGTGCCTTCCTGGCTCTGGAACGGGCCTTCGCAGACGCGCACGGGATCGCCGACGGCGAATTCCACCTTGGGACGGGCGGCGACGGCTTCCGCGTCCAGCAGGGGCAGAAGATCCTCCACCTCGCGCTTGCGCATGGGCAGGGGAGCGTTGCGGGAACCGGCGATGCTGATGACGCCGTCAATCTGCTGGATGAAGTACCAGAGGTCCTTGTTCAGGGTGCCGTCCGCTTCCAGCAGGTACATGTTGGCATAGACGTACCCGGGGAAGAGTTTGCTGTGGCGTTCCGTCTTTTTGCCGTTGCGCACTTCGGAGATGAGTTCCGTGGGGACTTCCACCCGGTAGATGAAGTCGGAAAGTTCGGCGTCCTTCGCCTTGCGGATAATGCGATCACGAACGCTGTTTTCCTGTCCGGAGAGGACGTGAAGAACATACCATTGTTCGTGAGGCTCTGGGGTACTGGGCATGATCGGAGAAAGAAAGTGGGAGTAAAACTAGATTGCCAACTGGATGAGGTAGTTGACCACGCTGTGAAGGAAGATGTCGAACGATGCAACAAACGCGCCAAGGAAGACCATGGCAATCAGTACGACGAGAGTGGAACCCCAGAGTTCGCCAGGTGGTCTTCTTAAGTTCGCCCTTAACTTCGGCGATGAATTGAGAAAACTTGCGAAACATGCTTCAAGCTGGGGTGATGTATTTGGAAAGAAGTGGCAGGTCAGGAGGGACTCGAACCCCCAACTTTTGGTTTTGGAGACCAACGCTCTACCAATTGAACTACTGACCTGTTGGTGTCTCTTCTTTCGTGGGAAATGAGGGGGCCTGCGGGGAGGCCCCCTCATTAAACCTATGTAGATTCCTCTACAAGTTCCAGGGGAACTTAGTCAAGGATTTCGCTGATACGACCGGCACCCACGGTGCGGCCGCCTTCGCGGATAGCGAATCGCATGGCTTTTTCCATGGCGATCGGAGTGATGAGCTGGACTTCCAGGTTGACGTTGTCGCCGGGCATCACCATTTCCACGCCTTCGGGAAGGGTGCAGCAGCCGGTCACGTCCGTCGTGCGGAAGTAGAACTGCGGGCGGTAGTTGTTGAAGAACGGGGTGTGACGGCCGCCTTCTTCCTTGGTCAGGACGTAAACTTCAGCCTTGAAGTTCTTGTGGGGCTTCACGGTGCCGGGCTTGATGATCACCTGGCCGCGTTCGATGTCTTCCTTCTTCAGGCCGCGGAGGAGCAGGCCAACGTTGTCACCGGCCTGGCCTTCGTCAAGCAGCTTGCGGAACATTTCGATGTCCGTAACGGCGGTCTTCTGGGTGTCCTTGATGCCGATGATTTCGACTTCTTCCATCTTCTTGACGATGCCGCGTTCGATACGGCCGGTAGCCACGGTGCCGCGGCCGGAGATGGAGAACACGTCTTCCACGGGCATGAGGAAGGGCTGGTCCACGGGGCGTTCGGGCTGCGGGATGTAGGAGTCAACGGCAGCCATGAGTTCCATGATGGAGTCTTCAGCGGCGGCGTCGCCTTCCAGAGCCTTAACGGCGGAACCCTTGATGATGGGGGTGTCGTCGCCCGGGAATTCGTATTCGTTGAGAAGTTCGCGGATTTCCATTTCCACGAGTTCGATCAGGTCGGGGTCGTCAACCAGGTCGCACTTGTTCATGTAAACGACGATGGCGGGGACGCCCACCTGGCGGGCAAGGAGGATGTGTTCGCGGGTCTGCGGCATCGGGCCGTCGGAAGCGGCAACCACGAGGATGGCGCCGTCCATCTGGGCAGCGCCGGTGATCATGTTCTTCACATAGTCGGCGTGACCGGGGCAGTCAACGTGGGCATAGTGACGCTTGTCCGTTTCGTATTCAACGTGGGCCGTGGAGATGGTAATGCCGCGTTCGCGTTCTTCGGGAGCGGCGTCGATCTGGTCATAGCCGCGTGCTTCGGCGAAACCCTTCTTAGCGAGCACTGAAGTAATGGCGGCGGTAAGGGAGGTTTTGCCGTGGTCAACGTGACCGATGGTGCCCACGTTCACGTGGGGCTTGTTGCGCTGGAATTGCTCTTTAGCCATAATGTTTTGTTTAGGTTTGGGCTGCTATGGGTCTAGCTTGAAGATGGAGCTTCTGGCGGAATTGAACCCGCGACCTCATCCTTACCAAGGATGCGCTCTACCCCCCTGAGCTACAGAAGCATAGACTTCTTCCGCCTTTCGCTGCTCTTAGAGAGTTGTAAATCCGCCCAAACCTGCGGTTCTAGCGGATAAATAGCATCCTCCCGTGTTGCCTGACGAAAAGCGGACGCTATGTTACGTTTTTAAATATGGGATGTCAATGAAAACATGAACATTTTTTTATCATTATGCCGCAAATACGGGGTGTTCATGTGTAATATCTTTATCAGGAATGTTGAATATTTGGATCTGTTCAGATCCTCCGTCAATTTGAGATTGGGGTCAACGTCTTCATCCAGAGAGTGGAACAGTCCCCTGCGGGCTTTGAGGCAGGTGACATAGGCGATCATGGCGGCGTTGTCCGTCGTCAGGTCAAAGTCCGGCAGGACCAGTTCCACGTTTTCACGGTCGCAGGCGGCTTTCAGGCGGGAGCGCAGTTCCCCGTTGCAGGAGACGCCCCCGGAAACGGAAAAGGTGCGGTGGCCGGAAACGCGCAGGGCATGCAGCGCCTTGTGAATCAGTACGTCCGTCACGGCACGCTGGAAGGAGGCGCAGAGATCGCGCAGGGTCTGTTCCGGCAGGTCGTGAGGGTCGCCGCTTGCCGTCAGCCTGGGAGGGTGTAGAGAACGGCCGTTTTCAGGCCGGAGAAGGAGACATTGGCCGTGTGCTCCTTCATCAGGGCGCGGGGGAAGGAGAAGGCCTGCGGGTCGCCGTGCGCCGCCATGCGGTCGATTTCCGGGCCGCCGGGGTAGGGGAGGCCGAGCATTTTTCCCACCTTGTCAAAGGCTTCCCCTGCGGCGTCGTCCAGGGAACGGCCCAGGAGGCGGTAGTCCCCCACGCCGCGCACATCCACAAAGAGGGTATGGCCGCCGGAGACGACCATGCCCAGATGGGGAACGGGGCCTCCGGGACGTTTAAGGAAGGGGGAGAGCAAATGGCCTTCCAGATGGTTGACGGAGACGAAGGGCTTTCCCGTCGCCAGCGCCAGCGCCTTGGCCGTGCTGTTGCCTACCAGCAGGGCGGCTACCAGGCCGGGGCCGCCCGTGGCGCCGAAGACATCGATGTCCGCCGGGGTCACGCCGGCTTCACGGCACGCGGCCCGGATGACTCCGGAAGGTCCGCCGAGTGGTTGCGGGAGGCCAGCTCCGGCACTACGCCGCCGTGCCGGCGGTGGATGGCGATCTGGGAGGAGATGATGGAGGAGAGTATTTCCGGTGCTTTTCCCTCCCCGGCGGAACGCAGGATGGCGACCGCCGTTTCATCACAGGAGGATTCTATTCCCAGAACGGTGAGGGATTCCGGCATGGCGGAGAAGCGGGGGAGTTAGGAGGCCTGGCGGATTTGCGCCGGTTTTTTGTCGGTAACCGTTTCCCTGGTGATGGTGACGGAGTCCGCGTCTTCCATGCTGGGCACCTTGTACATGACGTCCAGCATGAGGGTTTCAAAGATGGAACGCAGGGCGCGGGCTCCCGTGCCGCGTTCCATGGCTTCCGCGGCCATGGCTTTCAGGGCGTCCGGCTGCACATCCAGCCTGGCGCCGTACATGGCGAGCAGTTTGGAGTATTGCTTGACCAGGGCATTTTTAGGTTCCGTGAGCAGGCGGACGAGCTGGCCTTCATCCAGCTTGGAGAGCGGGCAGAAGATGGGCAGGCGTCCTACGAGCTCCGGAATCATGCCGAAGGAGAAGAGGTCTTCCGGCATCGCCTGGGCCAGGACTTCCTCTTCCGAGTATTCCTTGCGGTCGCGCTGTTCCGTGATGGCTCCGAACCCCATCTGGGTGGCGCCGAGGCGTTTGCGGATGATGTCTTCCAGTCCGACGAAGGCCCCGCCCACGATGAAGAGGATTTTTTCCGTGTTGACGCGGATGTATTCCTGCTGCGGGTGTTTGCGGCCCCCGGTGGGCGGAACGTTGCAGATGGTGCCTTCAATGATTTTCAGCAGGGCCTGCTGCACGCCTTCCCCGGAGACGTCCCGCGTGACGGAGACGTTCTGGGTCTTGCGGCCGATCTTGTCGATTTCATCCACATAGATGATGCCCTGTTCCGCCTTGGCTACGTCAAAGTTCGCGGCCTGGAGAAGGCGCAGGATGATGTTTTCCACGTCTTCCCCCACGTAGCCGGCTTCCGTCAGCGTGGTGGCGTCCACAATGCAGAAGGGGACGTTGAGCATTTTCGCCAGCGTTTTCGCCAGCAGGGTTTTTCCGGAGCCGGTAGGGCCGGCCAGCAGGATGTTGGATTTTTCAATTTCCACGTCGTCCAGGGATTCGTCCTCCAGCATCACGGCGCTCTGGCGCAGGCGCATGTAGTGGTTGTACACGGCTACAGAGAGCACTTTTTTGGCGTAATCCTGGCCAATGACGTACTGGTTGAGCGTAGCGCACATTTCTTCCGGCGTGGGCAGCGGTCCTTCGTAGGAGGCCGGGGCGCCCGGCGTTTCCTTGAGCATATCCGCGGCAGCGGCCTTGCGGGCCTCCGCCTGGCACATGGCATAGGCGGAGGGCTCCATGCTCAGAATGCCGCGGATGAAGCGGGTCGCCAGCGGAAGGCCGGTATCCTTCACAATCATGTTGACGCAAATTTCAACGCAATTGTTGCAGATATAGAAGTCTTCCGCTATCTGGATGAGCTTGTCCACCTTGTTCCCGGGCTTGCCGCAGCAGGAACAGGCAGGAATATGAGGGTTGGAACCGGACATGGTTTTTCAGGGAGAGAGAAATGGGGAGGCAGGGGTCAGGCCTTGGCCTTTTTTGTCGTCCCGTCCGTCGGAATGATGCGTCAGCACCTTGTCCACCAGGCCGTAGGCCGCGGCTTCCTCAGCGGTCATGTAGTTGTCGCGGTCGGCGTCCTTTTCAATCTGCTTTTCCGTTTTGCCGGTGTGCTTGGCCAGAATGCCGTTGAGGCGCTTCTTGAGGTTGAACATGAAGCCGATGGTGCGTTCCACGTCGGAGGCGGTGCCCTGGGCGCCGCCGGAAACCTGGTGGATCATCACATGGGAGTTCGGCAGGCAGAAGCGCTTGCCGGGCGTGCCCGCCGCCAGAAGGACGGACCCCATGGAGGCGGCGATGCCTAGGCAGTACGTGTTCACGTCACAGGAGACGAACTGCATCGTGTCGTAAATCGCCAGGCCCGCGGTGACGGAGCCGCCGGGGGAGTTGATGTACACGTGGATGTCTTTTTTCGGGTCGGCCATCTGGAGGAACAGAAGCTGGGCAATCACGGAGTTCGCCACATCGTCGTCAATGGCGGAACCGATGAAGATGACGCGGTCCTTCAGGAGGCGGGAGTAAATGTCAAAGGCTCGTTCGCCGCGGCCGTCCTGCTCCACCACCATGGGGACGTAGTAGGCGTTCATGGGGCCTGATTTGGAAGATTGGTCTTGAAACATGTTTGTTGAAGATGGGCTGTTGTTTTATTTAATGTATGCTACCCGTCTGCAGGATGCAAAACGGGGGAGTCGGGCATGTGCGCGCCAACTCCCCTGGTAAGGTGTCTTGTGCAGAGGAGGGTTATTGCTCGTCTACCGTTACTTTGGCCTCTTTTGTCAGGAAGTCCAGAACCTTGGCTGTCAGCAGGCTCATTCTGATGCCATGCACGCGGCCTTCGCGCTGAAGTTCGCGGATGTAGGACTTGAGGTTCTTTTTCTGCTGGCGGGCCTGGCGGGCCACTTCATTGTAGAGTTCCATTTCCGTGACGGCGATTTTTTCCACCTGGGCCACTTCCTGGAGCATGAAGAAGACCTTGAGGTTGCGCTTGGCTTCCTTTCTGGCTTCTTCGCGGGCTTCCTCCACAAACTTGTCCATGTCCGCCGGGGCGTTCCCGCTGTACATGGCCTGCTGCATCTTCTGCTGGAGGATACCGTACACTTCGCGTTCCACGACGGCTTCCGGCAGGTTGAAGTCAAGCATGTCCGCCAGCTTTTCCGTGATCTGGTCGGCCTTGGCTTCGTCAATCTGCATGGTCTTGCGCTGGGCCAGGTTTTCCTTCAGGGCGGTTTTCAGTTCTTCCAGGTTCTTGCCGGGAAGCACCTTTTCCGCAAAGTCGTCATCCATGGCCGGGAGCTGCTTTTCACGCACTTCCTTCACGGTGGTGTGGAACACGAGTTCCTTGCCGCGCAGTTCCGCCATCGGGAAGGTATCCGGAATGGTGACGGTGATATCCTTGCTGTCGCCGGCCTTCAAGCCTTCCAAGGCGGAGGCGAAGCCGGGCAGGAACTGGTCTTCCTCCACTTTCATCCACTGGCCGTCGCGGCCTTCCAGGAAGCCTACGGGCTTGCCCGCGGCTTCCGCTACGGGCTTGCCGTCCAGGGTGGTCTTGAAATCAATGATCGCCACGTCATCCTTCTTCGCGGCGCGGTCCACGGGGGTAAATTCCGCAATCTGTTCGGCCAGGGAGTTCAGGGCTTCCTCCACGTCCGCTTCCGTCACTTCGGAGGAGGGGACCTTGACTTCGATGCCCTTGTATTCCGGCAGTTCGAATTCGGGAACCACGGTCATCGCGCTGGTGGCGGTGTAATTTCCCTGGTCGTCGAGGGATTGTTCCGGCTTGCCGAAGTTGAGCACTTTCAATTTGGGATTTTCTTCCAGAGCGGCGGAGCAGGCCGTTTCAAAAAAGAGTGTCCAGCAGTTCTTCTTCAATTTCCTTCTTGAAACGTTTTTCAATGATGGACTTGGGCGTTTTGCCGGGGCGGAAGCCGGGCAGCTTGGCTTTGCCGGCGTAGGAATCCACAATAGAGGCGCGGCGCGCGGCCGTGGTTTCTGCGGGGATGGAAGCTTTCAGCGTGGCTGTGCAGTCCGGTTGAATATCAACGTTGATTTCCATAAATAATACGGTCAGTGTTAATTGAAAGTGGTTCTGTCTCGGCTCCGGTATGGCGGCAGCGGTCAAAACACGAGCGGCAATAAATGTAATGAGCGGGTATCTGGAGTGCAAGCTATTGCACGGGAATGACACAATTGCCTTTCTCAGGCGCACATGCGCGCGCAACGTAAGAAATGCAGGGCAACTGCGTTCTACGCGGAATCACGTCTTGACTATGCGGACGGAAAAGTCCTTTATATCCCAAGCATTAAGTTCAGCTCTCATGATTCGTCCCGTTTTTTTGTGTGTTTCCTTTCCCCTGATAGCATGTTCGGCTGCTTTGGCCCAGGATAAGACTTCCCTTAACAGAGGCGGCTACGGTTCCGTAATGACCCCGGAACAGGTGGTGCGGGAACTCGGTCCGGAAACGGGGCTTCTGCCCGGTGACCAGGCGTATGAGGGGCGTCCCGTGAAAAGCGTCTCCGTGCGTTATAGAAGCACCGGCAAGACCGTGTCCGAAGACCGCCTGAAAAACCTGCTGGCTACCCAGCCGGGCACCAATTATTCCCCGGAAGTGGTGAACAAGGACTTGGAACGGCTGCTGGAAAGCGGCCTGGTAGGCGGCAATACGACGGTGGCTGTGGAACCTTCCGGCGACGGCGTGACCGTGGTGTTTGAAATGGCGGCCCAGAACCTGCTGGGCGGCGTGGGCTTCCGCGGCAACACCGCGTTCGACAACCGGGACCTTTCCGAGGAATGCGGCTTGAAGGGAGGGGAAGCCCTCAGCGACAAGGCCCTCAGCAGCGCCATCTCCAAGCTGCGCACCTATTATCAGGAAGCCCGGTATCCGGATGTGCGCGTTTCCTATTTTTACCAGAAGACGGAGCGCCCCGGCTTTGTGGACGTGGTTTTTGACATCAATGAAGGCAAGAAGGCCAATATCATCAACATCGATTTTGTAGGCAACGACCACATCAGCGCCAAGGACCTCCGCCAGGTGATGAAGACCAAGGAGAAGGGCTGGCTGACCTGGATTACCAAGTCCGGCCGCATTGACCGCGAGCAATTGGAGGACGATCTGGCGGAACTGGTGACTTATTACCGCAACAAGGGTTACCTGCGCGTCAAGCTGGACAAGGTGGAATACTTTGACGCCGGCAAGGGCAACGAGCAGAAGCTGACGATGAGGATCACGCTTACCGAAGGGCGGCGCTACAAGGTCAACCAGGTCGCCTTCGGCCCCACCAAGGTGTTTACGGCCCAGGAGCTGATTCCCGGCTTGAGCATGTACAACGGGGATACCTATTCCGCCCAGAAGGTGGCCGACGACGTGACGATGATTCGCCGTTATTACGGCTCCCGCGGGTATGCGGACGCCGCCGTGCGCCCGGACATTCAGGAAGTGGGCATTGATCCCAGGACCGGCTACGGGCAGATCAACATCGTTTACCATGTGACGGAAGGCAGCCCCTACCGCGTAGGCAACATCCGCCTGACCGGGAACAACCGCACCAAGGATTACGTCATCCGCCAGGAACTACCCCTCCAGTCCAACGACCCCATGAATTCCGTGGACCTGGATACCGCCCAGAAGCGTCTCCAGAACCTGAACTATTTTGACATGGTGGACGTGGCCCAGGTGGGTTCCACGCGGCCCGGCTACCGTGACATCAACATTGAAGTGGCGGAAAAACGCACCGGTTCCCTGAACATTGGCGTGGCGTTCTCCTCCATTGAAAGCGTGTACCTCTTCGCGGGCATCACCCAGTCCAACTTCGACATGTATGACTGGTCCTCCTTCGTGGGCGGCGGCCAGCGCTTCGCCATCAATACCCGCGTGGGTTTTGAAACGCAGGATGCCAGCATCTCCTGGGTGGACCCGTGGTTCCTGCACCGCAAGCTGGCCTTCGGCACGGAAATCTTCTACAGCAATTCCACGTACTTCTCCGACTATTACGACCAGCAGAACTACGGCTTTGCCGTTTCCCTGCGCAAGCCGATCGGGGAACTGGATTACGTGAAGCTGGAATACCGCCTGGAACAGTACCAGATTGACGCCAAGGGTAACGCCCCCATCTTCTTCTTCTGGCTGCAGGACGGCGATTACCTGCGCAGCCACGTGGAACTTTCCTACACCATTGATACCCGTGACGCGCAAATCTTCCCCCGCAAGGGCGGCAAGTTTGAAGTGCTGGCCGGTTATTCCGGCCTGGGCGGCGATGTGAAGACTTACAACTTCGGCATCAACGGCTCTTATTACTGGAACTTGCGCGGAGACACCATTTTCAGCATCAATGCCGGTGCGGCCACCGTGGATTCCTACGGCGACCATGACGTACCCATTTTTGAACGCCTCTACCTCGGCGGCCCGTACAACATGCGCGGCTTCCGCTTCCGGGACGTGGCTCCGTACAATCCGGCTTTGAGCGGTGATGAAACGATGGGCGGCCGTTCCTCCTTCTTCTGCCAGTTTGAATATTCCATTCCGGTGATTGAAGAAGTGCGCGTCGCCGTGTTCTACGACATCGGCTTCGTCAACGGGGACGCCTTTGACTTCAGCGCATCCAAGATCGTTTCCGACTACGGGATCGGCCTGCGCCTGAACCTGCCCATCGGTCCTCTGGCGGTGGACTATGCCATTCCGATTCAGAAGAACAACGCCATCGACCGCGGAGGACAATTCCAGTTCTATCTCAACTATTCCTACTAATTTTATTCAATAATCCCTCTACCATTTGACGACATGAGCAATTTCCGCATCCTTATTCTGGTGTTCCTGGTGGTGGTGCTGGCCGTTCTGGGAATGATCTATGTGAACATTTCCTCAAGGATGGATGTGATTCAACAGCAGCAGATAGCCCCTGTGCCCGCTCCGGTAGCCGTCAATCCCTCTCCTTACCTTCCCATGCCCACGCAGACGCCCGGCACCGCCGTTCAGCCGGTAGTCGTGGCGGATCCGGTGGTGAGCGAGGAGCTGGCCCATGCCACGGCCGAGCTGGAACGGATGAAGAAGGAGAATGAAGATTTGAAGAAGCGCCACGCCATGGCGGAGGAGGAACGCGCCCTGCTGGAACGCCGGAGCATTGAAAAGGGAGACCCCCGCCTGCAATGGCTCAATGAGATCAAGGACGCCGAACAGGTGGGACGCGTGACGGAATACTACCGTGACGCCAACCTTGTCCTGTTCCAGTCCATCGGCCAGCCTGACCTGAAAGTAGGGCAGGAACTGGGCATCCGCAGGCGCGGAAGCATCTTCGTCTCCCTGATTATCGACGGAGTTGACCCGGACGGGAAGGTGTTCCAGTCCTACGTGAAGCGCAATACGCTTTTTGACAACAATGACAAGGAGCCCATCAAGCCGGGGGATGAAGTGATTGTCCCGCCCGCAAGCTGGCAGGAAAACATGATGGGAGAAGGCGAGCCCGGCGCGGCCCCGTCTGCCGCTCCCGCTCCTGCGGCGGCTCCCCAGCCGGTGATGATTCCCATGGAGCCGTAATGCGGGTCCGGATAGAGCCAAGCCAAATAAAGAAAAAGTGCATCTGAGAGAAAGATTGCAGTCGGGCGCAGGCCCCAGTTTGTCCTTTGAATTTTTCCCGCCCAAGAACGAGCAGGCTGCGGCGGCCCTGTACCAGACTATTCGTGAACTGGAACCGTACCATCCCAGTTTTGTCAGCGTGACGTACGGCGCGGGCGGCTCCACCCGTGAGCTTACCCGGGAGGTGGTGCTGCGCATCCAGCATGAATCCCGCATTCCCACGGTGCCCCACCTTACTTGCGTAGGCCATAGCCGGGAGGAAGTATGGAGCATTCTGGACCAGTACGCCCAGGCAGGGGTGCGGGCCGTTCTGGCCCTGCGGGGAGATCCCCCGCGCGGCACGGAAAATTACAACCGTGATGCGGATGCCTTCCGCCATGCGGCGGAACTGGTGGCTTTTATTCGTGAATATAACGAATCCGGACGCCATCCGGACCCGGACGGGTTCGCCATAGGCGTGGCCGGCTTCCCTGAAGGCCATCCGTCCACGCCCAACCGCCTGCGCGAGATGGATTTTCTGAAAGCGAAGGTGGATGCCGGCGCGGATTATATCTGCACCCAGTTGTTTTTTGACAACCATTCTTTTCTGGATTACCGGGAACGCTGCCTGCTGGCCGGCATCAAGGTGCCCATTCTGGCCGGAATCATGCCCGTAACCAGCCTGTCCGGCATGAACCGCATGGCGGAACTTTCCGGGGCACGTGTTTTCCGGCCCGGTTGCTCAAGGCGCTGAAACGCGCCGGCTCCAATCCGGACGCCGTTCAGGAGGTAGGCATCCAGTACGCCTCCAGCCAATGTGCGGAGCTGCTGGATTCCGGCGTGGACGGCATTCATTTTTATACGCTCAACCAGAGCCGCGCCACGCGGCAGATCTACAGGAACCTGGGCCTGAAGGATTCCCTCCAGCTTCTGGAACATGGCGAAGATAAGTAAAAAGCTGATTGATTTGACCGGGACAACACGATAGAAACCTCTTCAACATATTATGGATATCAAGGATATTAAACGGGCCATGGACAACATGCCGATGGGCGACGGAAGCGCGTTTGCGGAAATCTCCGTCGGTCCGGCCAAGCATGAACAGTTTTTGGATGAACACTACGGAAAGGTTGCGCTGGTCGTGCTGCTGTGCGTTCTCGGAGCCGCCGGATGGATCATTTACAACGGCATGCAGGATTCCATGGAAAGAAAGGCAGGCGCCGCGCTGGTGGCCGCCATGCCGGAATCCCCGGCAACCGGGGAAATTTCCCTGGACGAACAGGGGCTTCAGCAGGTGGTGGCTGATTTTGACGGTTCCCGCGCCGCCGTCACTGCCTCTTACCTTCAGGCCATTGCCTTGTGGAACGCCGGCAAGGAGGATGAAGGCGTAGCCAGGATGAAAGCTTTTATTGATTCCGCTCCCACGGAGGAATGGAAAGCCCAGGCTTCCGTTACCCTGGCATGCCGCCTGATGAACCGCGGGAAGGCGGATGAGGCGGATGGCCTGTTCCGTTCCGTGGTGGACGCGGGGGGATCCCACTTTTTCCGGTTTTGCCACCATGTGCCTGGGGACATTGCCCGGGCGAAGAAGGACAATGCCGCCGCGGGAGCCTTTTACCGTGAATTGGCGGAAAAGTTCCCGTCCAGCGCGTTTGTCCTCCAGCGCGGAGGCTACCTGCTGCGCAAGAGCCTGTTTGATATTCAGAGCCCCGTCCGCATCGAACCCGCTGCGGAGCAGAAATAATCCGGGCGGACTTTTCCGGAGCTTTCCGGAAGATGAACGCTTTCTACATCCGCATGTCTGTTCTTTTGCAGGCATGCGGATTTTCGTGTCCAGGAGCGCCGGAACAGGGCGTTCCAAAGGGTCCGCTGTGCACAATAGGCGTCATGATTCCGGGAATTCCTCTCCGGGCTGTGACATGCTTAAACAAATCATGCGGGCACGCCGCGCTTACTGGATGTAAGCCGGCTGCCGGCATTACCAATATTTTCACACCATGAACAAGCATATCAAATCCCTCTGGCTCCTTCCCCTGGCCGGGCTGTCTCTTTCCCTGATGCCGTCCTGCACGACGGACAGTTACGGAAACAGCACCGTGACGCCTGGCGGGGCCGCCGCCATCGGCGTGGGCGCGCTGGCCGCCGGGGCTGCCATCGGCGCGGCGGTCCAGCATGACCGTGACAAGGACAGGTATCGCAATGACTGGCATCACCACAATCCTCCGCCTCCGCCGCCCCGTCCGCCCCACCGCCCCCATTGGAGGCGGTAAGGGAAAGCCCATGGCCCGCAAATCCTGCGGCGCTCCAGCTTTGCAGGAAGAACGCGGCGCAACGTGGTATTTCCGGAGTCCGGTGAGTTCTCAGGACTGGCGGATGCCGCGGAGCGCCCAGGTCATGCGCTGCCTGGCGCTTTCCGGGTCATTGAGGATGGAGCCCAGCAGATCCAGCACGGGCCGCACGGCATTCGGGTCGTGCACTTGGAGTTGTCCGGAAAGGATAAAAGGAGCCCCGCCGCAGCAGACGAGGTAGATGAGGATGTTCATGGGGTCTCCCTGAAGCACGGAACCTTCTTCCTGGGCTTCCCGTATGGTTTCCAGCAGGACGAGGGGGTGGCGCGTATGGATTCCTGAAATGAAGCGGATGGCCGCCCGTTCTCCCGCCAGGGCGTCCAGCACCAGCTGGGCAATGAACTGGCCGTGGCGCAGCAGGAACTCCATGACGTCTTCCAGGATGGCTTCCAGTTTTTCAAAGGCCGGAAGATGAATGTTGGCGTGGGTTCTGACGCCGGTGAACAACGGTTCGTACCAGCGTTCCAGCAGTTCGTTCAGAAAAGCTTCCCGGTTGCCGAAGTGATAGACAAAGCTCCCCGTATTGGTGCCGGCGCGCAGGGACAGGCCGCGGATGGTGAGAGCGCGGAGCCCGGATTCCCCGACGATCATGGCTCCCGTATTGAGCAGGTGCTCTCTGGTGGATTTCCGTTTGGGCATGACGGTGAAGCTTAAGCACCCATGTGTGCTCCTTATCGGCCCGGAAGGCAAGGACTTGTTACGTCTGTCATTGTAAAAGGCGGAACCGGGGCCTCGTCCTTCCCCGGTTCCGCCGCTGGAATCCCGAATGGATCAGGAGGTTGCTTCCAATTCTTTCCGGCGGGAGGAAATCCAGCGGGAGAAGAGTTTGGCTGTGGCCGGAATGATGAGCAGGTTCAGGATGGTGGCTGAAACCAGTCCGCCGAACTGGACGATGGCCAGCGGCCCGAGCAGTTCGCCCCCGGGCTTGTCAATGGCCCAGATCAGGGGGAGCAGGCCTAGCACCGTCGTCAGGGAGGTCATGATGATGGGAACCACGCGTTCCAGGGAACCTTCCCGGATGGCTTCTGCCGGTTTCAGTCCTTTGTGCTCCAGGGCCCGGTACCTGTTGAGCAGGATCAGGCCGCTGCGGATGGCAAAGCCGATGACCGTCACGAAGCCCACGATGGAAGCCACGGAGAGGATGGGCGGAATGTACGTGTCTCCGAACAGGGAGGACAGCGTGCCGGGAGGGCCAGGAAGACGGCCACGATGCCGCCCACCAGGCACAGCGGAATGTTCACCAGAGTCAGCATGGCGCGCCGGACGCTTCCCAGTGCGGAGGAAAGGAGCAGTACGATGAGCACCATGACGATGGCGCCCAGGACGTAAAGCCGTTGTGATGCGGATTCCCGCGCCTTGATGGTGCCGTCATAGTCCACTGTGCAGCCCATGGCGTTCATCACCGGGTCCAATTGTTCCCGGCAGGCTTTTGCCAGGTCCCCAAGTTGGAATTGGGGAGGGGTTGCAGGAAATCATGGCCTTCCGCATGGTGTTGTCCCTCAGGATGAGGTTGGAGACCTCCTCCCGGTACACCTTCGCCACGTCATCCAGGCGCACGGTCTTTTTATTGGGGAAATGAGTTCCAGGTTCTTGATGTCTTCCATCGACGTCTTCAGCCTGGGGTCAATGCGCAGGACAATGTTCCAGTGGTCCTGGTTCTTGATCACTTCCCCCAGTTTTTGCCCGTTCATGGCCGTGGAAACCTGTTCCGCGGCATTCGCCATGGTCAGGCCGTGTGAGGCCAGAGCTTCCTGGTTGTACTGCACGCGGATGGTGTCCACCATGATCTCCCGATTGGCGCGCGCGTCCGCCACTTCCGGCATGTTCGCCAGAATCTCCTTGGCCTTCTGGGCCGCCAGGCGGAGCTGGGGCAGCTCCGTGCCGTAAATGTTGATGGCGATTTCCGAGTTGGAGCCGGAGAGGGCGGAACTGATGCGGTGCGCCAGCGGATAGCCGATCATGGAGCTGGTGCCGGGAATATCGTCAATGCACTTCTTGATGGCGGCGCGCAGTTCCTTCTGGTCCTTCTCCAGGTCTACGCGCACGAGCAGTTCGGAGGCGCTGACGGGTTCCGCGTGTTCATCGTTTTCCGCACGTCCCGTGCGCTGGGTGACGCTGAGGACGCCCGGAATTTGTTCAATATCCTTCATCACCTTCCGGGAAATGCGCTCCGTTTCATCCAGGGAAGTGCCCGGCACCGTACTGACGAAGACTGTGTAGCAATCCTCGTTGAACGGCGGGAGGAAACTGGTTCCGAAGGTGGACCCCAGCCACAGGGCCAGCAGCGTAATGGCCGCCATGATGGCGCAGACCGTCTTGGAGAAGCGCAGGCAGAACTCAAGGATAGGCGCATAAATGCGCTTGATGAGGCGGGAGCTGAAGGAATCCCCGCTTTCCAGCGTGGCGGCGTTTTTGCTCTTCTTGAACCACATGTAGCAGAGCACCGGGGTAATGGTGACAGCTACGATGAGGGAAGAGAGCAGGGCCAGCATGTAGGAGATGCCCAGGGGGCGGAAAAACTGGCCTTCCAGTCCGGACAGGAAGAGCACCGGCGTAAACACCAGCAGAATGATGACGGAGGAGAAGGAGATGGACCCCACGATTTCCCCCTGGCCTTCATCAGCACCTCATACTTGCTCTTGCGCTTGTCCTCCGGCAGGGCGGCGTTCCGGTTCAGGTGGCGCCACGCTATTTCCACGAAAATGATGGCGTTGTCCACCACGTCCCCCCCACGGCCACGGCCAGGCCGCCCAGGGTCATGATGTTAATGGCCAGCCCGAAAATGGGGAACATCATCATCCCGAACAGGACGGACAGGGGCATGGAAATCAGCGTGATGATGGCCGTGCGCAGGTTCAGCAGCGTCAGGAAGATGACGATCATGACCACCGCTCCCGCAATGAGCAGGGTCTCCGTGCCGTTGTCCAGGGACATTTCAATGAAATCCGCCTGGCGGTAGGCGGTGGTGTGCAGTTTCATGCCCTTGGGAAGCTGGCTCTGGCTGAACTCCTTGACGGCTGCGTCCACAGCCTGCGTCAGGGCCAGCGTATTGGCTCCCGGCACCTTCTGCACGGAAAGCACCACGGCGTCTTCCCCCATGAACCCGGCGTCGCCTCGTCGCGGCGCGCCGTCTATCTTGACCTCCGCCACGTCCTGAAGGCGGAGAATGCCGGAGGCGTGGTCCGGAACCAGGGCGCGGTTCAGTTGTTCAATATTGGCGGTGCGGGTATCCTGCTGGATGGGGAGCTCCTGCCCGGCCACGTCCTCCAGGTACCCGGCGGGCACGGAAGACTGGGATTCCTCAATGGCCGTTTTCAGGCTGGAAAGGTCCACCCCTGCCAGCTTGAGCTTGTTGGGATCGTAAACCACCTGGTATTCCGGCAGGCGGCCGCCCAGCACCGTGACCTGTCCCACGCCGGGGATGGCCAGCAGGCGCGTGCGCAGCTTGTATTCCGCCAATTGCCGCATGTCCAGCGTGGAGGTGTCCTTGTCCCCCGTCAGGGCGATCAGCATGATCTCCCCCGTTACGGAGACGATGGGGGCCAGCTCCGGGGACGTGCCTTCCGGCAGGGACTCCCGGACCGCGCCCAGGCGTTCCGTCACGATTTGGCGGGCCTGGTAAATGTCCTTGTCCCAGTCAAAGTCCACCCATACGAAGGAGAGGCCGCTCCCGGAGGAGGAGCGCACGCCCTTGACCCCGGCGGTGCCGTTCATGGCGGACTCAATGGGAATGGTGATGTACTGCTCCACTTCCTCCGCGGTAAGGCCGGGGGCTTCCGTCTGGATGGTGACGCGCGGAACCTTCAGTTCCGGAAACACGTCCACGGGAATATTTTTCACCACGAAAATGCTGATGACCGCCAGCGCGAGCGTCAGCAGAATCACGGTAATCCTGTTATTCAGGCAGAATGAAATTAGAAAGTTCATCGAATTCCTGTTTCTATTAACCGTTCTCTAATCACGTTGAGCTGAAAATCAATGTTCCCCTTCGTGGAACTGGCCGTCCGCATGGAAATGCCCGGCCGCCTTCTTGCTCCCGGCGTCTCCCGTGGGCAGGATGTATTTCAATTCATAGCCGCCTTTGGTCACGATGGTTTGTCCCGGCGTCAACCCCTTGACGGGCGTTTTTCCCTGCCGTGCGGGCAGTGTTTCCACCTTCTTCATGACGAAGGTATCGTCCGCCGCCTTGATGAAGACCACGTCGTTCACCCCCACCTTGACGACGGCGCTGTTGGGAACGGGAATAAATCCGTCCGTGGCGGCGTCATGGGAATACAGGTCCAGCCGGGCAAGCTGTCCGGCATGCGTCCCTTCCGGCATGCGGTCCGGAACGAAGTACAGGGCACGGGACTGCGTGGCGGGGTCCACCTGGTCCGCCACCCGCAGGGCTCCGTCCAGCACTTCCGTATTTTTTCCGCTGGTCAGGGCCAGCTGGGCCTTCGCATAATGGACGGGGTCAGCCCCGTAAATGGTGGTGGCGAATTCCAGTTCCCCCTTGTTGGTCATGACGAGGGCGGGCGCGCCCTGTTCCCCCCAGGAACCCTGGGTCATGTTCACGGACTGGACGGAGCCGTCCGCCGCGGCGTACACGTAAAGGAGGTTGTTTTTCAAAGCTCCGGAATCCGTCACCAGCTTTAATTTATTATTGCTGGCATCCAGGGCGGCGCGGAGGCTGTGGATTTCTGCCTCCTTGAATTGAATGGAAGTATTCAGCTCACTGTTCCGGGTGCCGATTTTTTCCAGTTGGGCCCGGCGTTCCTTGAGGGTATTAAGTTCCGCCGCGGCGCGGTCCAGAGCGGCTTGCGCCTGGGAGGCGTTCCCCTCCATCTCCACGATGTCCGGTGAGGCCAGCGTGTACAGCAGTTCTCCCTTGCGTACCTGCTGGGCGGACTTGACGTTGAAGGTGACGCGCCCGGCGGCAGGAAGGGCGTACGTCGTTACCGCATGGGGAGGAATAACCATCTGGCCGTGAAGGGTCTTTTCCGCGCCGTGAGTGGCTTCCGTCACCTTTTCAAAGCGCATGTCCAGGGAATGGCGCGCCTTTTCATCCACATGCACGGGAATCATGTCCCCCGGCTGGCCGGAACCTTTCTCCGCGGCCTCTTCATGTTCGTGGTCGCCCGTGCAGGCTTCCCCCTCTGCATGCTGGTGGCCCTCAGGCTCGTGGTCGCCTGTGCAGACGGAGCCGTCCGCGTGCTTGTGTTCCTCATGGGCATGGCCCTCGGCGCAGGTTTCCCCTTCCTTGTGCTGGTGGTCGTCATGGCCATGGTCCGCCGCAGGCGGTGCCGTCCTCGTGTTTGTGTTCCGTAGGTGCCGGCTGCTCTCCGCGTGCGGGATTGAGGCTGAAAACGGGAGTCAGGCCCAGGATAATGGAAAAATAGAGACGTTTCATGTTCGTTAAAATGATGAAGATTTTTATTTGGATTGAAGGTTGGCGTGGGTGAGGTAGCGCAGCTGGGCCTGAATGGCCAGCAGCTTGTCCAGATTGTCCAGGACAGCCAGACGGCTTTCATAAAGCTGGTGGCGGTTTTCCGCCAGCTCCAGCAGGGAGGCTTCCCCGATGCCGTGCAGTTTTTCCATGGTCCGGACGGAGGAGGCGAAGGACTCCATGCGCTGAAGCTCCGTCCGGCAGTGGCGGAGCACCATCTGCTGGCTGGCGTCAAGCTGTCGGGCGTTGAACAACTCCGTTTTCCAAAGCTGGATGGTTTCCTGCCTGGACAGGTTCCGTGTGCCGCGCGCTTCCGCAATGGCCTTGCGGTTGCGGTTCCAGAGGGGAGATTGAACCCTATTTCTCCGCCCACTTCCTTTTCCCCGTCGTCACGGGTGAAGGAGGGCCCGAGCTCCAGTTCCGGGTACTGCCGGCGGATCTCCGTCTTGAACAGGGTTTCCGTGGTGGCGTAGGTTGCCAGTTGGGCCTTGATTTTCGGGGCTGAGGCCAGGGCGGCGGGGCCGGGCGCCGGCACGGCGGCGGGCAGTTGGAAGCCCTGTCCCGTCAGGAAGCCGAGCTTCCGTGCCGCGGAGGGATGCAGCCCCATCAGCCTGACCAGCTCCATCTTCTGCTCCAGTTCCGTTTCCGTCACGGTCTGGAGTTCCCGGATGGCGTCGTTCATGCGCTGGGAAGCCACCTGGCGGGAGGAAAATTTCCCACTTCCCCTGCGCCAATGAGTTTTTCAATCACGCCGTTTTCCTGCCGCACCGCATCCAGGCGTTCCCGGATGACTGCCTTGCGGCGCTGGGTAACGGCCAGCTTGCTCCAGGCCTGGTCCAGGGAACTGAGAAAATCCAGTTCCGCCTGGCGGAGGGTCCAGAAGTCCGCCTCCTTGTACTGCTCCGCCACCTTTTTTTCCAGGGCGGGAAGACCCGTCACGGGAATGGTGAAGCCCAGGCTGCCGGACATGTTGAGTGTATTTTCCTGGAGGACTTGTTCAATATCCCAGGAAAAGGACGGATCGTTCCACCAGCCCGATTGTTTGGCTGCTTCATTGCTGGAAGCCAGTTTCAGGCGTGCCTTGTTCAGATCCGGATTCATGACCAGGCCGATCTGGCGTGCCTGGTTCCGGGTAACGGAGATGTGTGTGTCCACGCGGGATGCCTCTTTCCAGGAGGCTTCCTCCGCGTTCAGGTCGATGGGTGCGCTGTGATAGACGCTGCATGAGCTGAGGAAGGCGGTCAGGCCTAGCCCAGCGAAAAATGGTATGGATTTCATGATGAAAAAGAGAATAGAAATAGTTCGGTCCAATCAGGTTTGGACAATGCGGCAAATAATTCCGCGGAAACAAATAAGGCCGGACGCAATCAGCAAGCAGCGTTCAGCCGGAAACGTCCCTGGGACGTTTCCGAAAAAGGGCCGTTAAATCAGCAGGGGAAGTTGAAAGCCTTCATGTATCGGGCCGTCGTCCCTGAAGGGGTCAGGGGGCGGGTATTGCGGAATCCGATGTTTGGCTTGTTAAAAGAAGAGACTGTGCCAGATGATGGAAATCCGGGAAGGTCTGCCAGATAATGCAGGGCTGGGGAAGCGGCGCATGAAGAACGGGCAGCGTCAGGTCGTCAATCTCCAGACGCTGGTGTTCGCAGAGGTGCCCGGCCAGCGGGCTGGAAGTGCTGCTGCCGGGACCGTGGTCCCCACGGCATCCGCAGGGTGCGGCATCGTGATGGCAGGAGCAGGAAAAGAGGAAGACCTCCTGATGGCAGGGGCATACGGAAACCATGCCCGTTCCGCCTACAATGACCAGCAGAAGGGTGAGCAGCATGATGCCGTTGCGCAATGCTCTAACCATGGTATGCCGCGAATCCTAGAAAGGAGCCGTGAAAGCGTCAAGAGCAAAGTGACGGATGCCGGAACCTTGAAGAAACCGGGCTGTTATTTCCCAGCCGCTTTACGGAGCAGGTCCACGGTGTGTTCAAAGGCTACGCCGCGCACGTCAATGATCTGGGAGTTTTCCGCTACGGCCCCGGTGATTTCCTCCTTGAATTTTCCGGCCTGTTCCTCCGTGAACAGGTTTTTGGAGATCAGGGAGCGCGTAATGAGCTGGAGAACGTACTCCGTTTCCACAAAGGACTGGCGGCCTACCGCCTTTTTCATGGCTTCCATGAATTCGGGGGCGTGTTCAGGCGAGAGGGCCGCAACGGCTTTTTCATAAGCCTGTGCAAAGGTGTTCACCGGGGCCTTGGAAACTTCCGTCTTGGTCAGGTCAAAGCTGGATTGGTAGGCCAGGGCCCCTTCCTCCGCCAGTTGAAGGGCGTTCTTGCCGAATTTGTTGACGGCATTCATGTCGGCCCCTTTTTCCAGCAGCAGGGCCGCCACCTGGAAGTTGCCGCGCATGGCCGCCAGCATCAGCGGCGTAAAGCCGTTGCCCTCCCGGTTGTTGATGTCCGCCTTCTTTTCAATCAGCATGTCGGACAGGCGGTCCAGGCCGCTCCAGGAAGCCCAGTGCAGGGCGGTCCATCCGTCCTTGTCCTTCTGGTCGATTTCCACGCGGGGGTCTTCCAGCAGGCGTCCCAGGTAGGGGGCACGCTTGGCTTCCAGCTTCAGCGTGGTTTCAATATTGTTGTAGTTGGCGTAGCACACCCACATGACGGGCGTTCTGCCGTGGGGGTCCGTCATGTTGACGAAGGCTTTTCCTTCCTTCGCCGCCAGTTGTTCCCCTTCTTCCAAGGTTTGGTCGAACTCCTTCATTCCCTTGATCCTGGCTTCCTGTTCCTCCTGTTCAGAGGAGGCATTGACTTCCTTGGCCTCCGCTTTTTTCATCACGGTGATAAGGTCCAGGGCCGGATTGGGGTCTCCGGAGAAGGATTTGGAAACCACCAGGCTGATCCCGCCCAGAATGGAACTGAAAGCCACCAGGATGAGGGAGTCCACAATGATGTTGCGCGTGTGCTGGTTCATCGTCTTGAGAGGTTAGGAGTTGGCTTCCGTGAGTTCTTCCGCCGTAACGGCGGGGTCCATTCCGTTTCATGGCCGCAATGGGCGGGGAGTCCGCATCTTCCTCCGGATGGTCGGAGGTGATGGTCTTGCGGGTCATGATGATGGCGATGGGGCTGATGACGGCCATGGCCAGGTAAATGGTCCACATGAATTCGGGTGAATCCCAGAAGCCGATGTGCCCGGTATCCATCTTGGCGCAGATGCCGTCGTAGCAGAGGTAGGCGACCAGCAGGCCGCCGATGATGCCGTTGATGGGCTTGGCAATGAACATGGGCAATGCCGCCAGGGACATGTAGGAGGCCACCTTGTCCTTGGGGGCCACACGGGCCACATATTCCGAGAAACGGGGGGAGAACAGCAGTTCCCCGAACGCGAACACCAGAATCTGCGTCACAATGGCTACCAGATACGCCTGGGAGCGCGTTTCAATGCCGGGCACCACATAGTACCATTCAATGGGAATGGCCATGAAGACAAGGGAGAAAGCGGAAATGGACATGCCCACGATCATGAGGCTGACAGTGGAGAAGCGTCCCAGCACCGGAATGAGCAGGATGAGGCCGGAGACGATGATGGCCGGGTTGATGGCATTGATGGAGCCGATGGCAAAGTCATCATACAGGGTGCGCACGTAGTATTTGGGCATGACCAGGAATTGCAGCGTGAAGACGATGCGCACGCCCATGGTCAGCACCAGGAAGAGGATGAGCTTGCGGAAGGCGGATTCCTTCCACACTTCCCGGAAAAGCTGCAGGGGCCGCCGGAGGGGCGCTTTCAGGTTGGCCTCCTTTTCACTGGGTTCCGCGTAGTTGTCTTCGTCAATGAAGCGGGTGGTAATGCAGCCCAGCAGCACCATCAGCGTGCCGAAGTTGATGATCCAGTAGCCGCCGTCCACAGCGCCGAAGTGCTTGCGGAAGAATTCAATCAGGAATACGTTCGCGATCACGGCGGCAATGTTCATCAGCAGATAATAAATATTGAACCCCGTGGCGCGCGCATTCAGCGGGGCGAAGCGCCGGATGGAGGTCTGGATGACGGGTGACATGAACGCCGTGCCGAAGGACATGATCAGAATCCCCGTCATGACCACCAGCCTCCCGGAGTCCACGGTGGGGCTCAGATCCGGCCCGAATCCCATGATGAGACGCCCGGCGATGAGGATGATGAAGCCGATCAGGTACGTGCGCCGTATGCCGATGATGTCGCAGATGGAACCCACCGCAAAGACGAAGGCGGAGATGAACAGGGTGTACAGCCCCACCCACAGGGCCGCGTCCGCATCGTTGAAACTGCAATAGTCCGTCAGGTAGAGGACAAATACCGTAATCAGGGAGAAGTAGGCCATGCCGTCAAAGAACTGGACGACGTTGGTGAGCCAGAAATCTTTAGATACGGTTTTTAGGATTTTGAACTCGGAAAAGTACTTGATGATAGGGTTGGCGGACTCGTTCATGCAGAAGAGAGTAAATTTTGACGACGGTGGAAGAGTGGGTTACCCGCACCCCCGTTTCAAGTTTTTTTCTCTCAAAAAAGCCGGATTAACCGGAAAAATGCGCGCCTCCGTCACGGCGCATCCCCTATCTGGGAAGAATGCGCCGGAAGCCCGCCACATTGCACCATGACAATGCTTTCAGGCATTGTTCCACGGCCATGGCGTCTGAGGGCAGCAGGGGCCACAATCCGGCTTCCTTCAGCCCGGATTTGGCTATTTCCGCCGCCTTCCATTCACGGAACTGGGTGGGAAGGGCGGAGAAGGTGAAGAAGGCCCAGCAGGCCAGCCCGATAGCCAGCGCAATCTGGAACTTCAACAGCCCGGTGGCCAGCATCCCCAGCAGGATGAGGGCTGTGAAGAAGGGAATCATCATGGCGCGGGCTGCGGCGGTTTTGCGGGCTTTGGCCGCCGCAGGGTCTTCCCGGACCAGGCTGCTCATGGCCCAGGTGTGGGCCACGCAGGCCAGGCGCCCCGCGGTCACCTTGCCCTCCCAGGCGGGGGGCAGGCTGATGAGCCCGTTTTCATCCACGCCGGGAAAACGGGCCTCCGCCAGTTTCCGCTGGCGTTTTTCCGCGCCGTCCAGGCGGTGAATCAGCCCCGCCGGACCCGGAAATCCCGGCAATTCCCGCGATTCGTAGGTACGCAGCGGAATGACCCCCTTGGTGAAGCGCAACGCGGCAATGACGCCGAGCACGATCACGGAAAGGAAAATCACTACTGCGAATAGCATAGACCGCTTTTTCTCATACAGCCGCCTGTCCGTCAATCTCCCCGGATGGCATGACCCGCGCTCTGGCGGTTCTCCGGGTGCGGATGGCCCTCTCCTCCGGGAAACGCTGGATTTGGATTGCTTTTGCGGCTCTTTTCATGTAATTGCTGACCGCAATGGTCCATATCCGGGAATGCATGAGGAAGTGGCTGCCGTTTGTTCTGATGGCGGCGGCTCTCGGAGTGTCTCCGGCCCAGGATGTGGCGAGTCCCGATGCCGCGGAGCTGGACCTGGACCTGGTTAAATTGAAGAAGGGGCCCAAGGGCAAACAGCGGGAAGCCATGCGGAAGGCCCTTCTGCTCGTGCATCTGAAGCAGAAGGAAACCTGGCTGGCGGAGTCCACGGGGGAAGCCGCCCTTCACCTGAAGGCGGAAATTTCCTTCCGGCGGTACCTTGCCGCGGTGGATATGGCCGGCTGCCCGGAGGAATTCAAACGCGCGTTCCGCAATTATGCAAAGCTTCTGAATTCCTTTGAAGAAAGATTTGAAGAGCGTGCGGGATTTTCCCTCCGTTCCCTTGCAGGAGGCCGGAAGGGAGCTTTTCCGGGTATTGCTCAATTACCGTCTGGAGCCGGAGCATCTTCTGGAGGAAATGAAAGCGCTGGTGGATGAAGAGGTGGAAGGGAAGGAAGAGCTGTCTCCGGAGCAGATGATGGACATTGTCCGGGAAGTGCGGGAAGCCCTCCAATCCGGCAAACGCCCTTTTCCCGTGGAAAGGGCTCCGGAGGACAGGGAATGAGGCGTGGCCTGTTTTTCACCTGCAGTTTTGTTGAATCCATTCAACAGCTTTCGGGTTTTGCGGCAGGTAGGTTTTTAAAACTTCCCTGATACGCTCCCTGGATTGACGGTTCGGGGGGACCTCTCCGTCCATGGCGGCAGGCATGATCGGGAACGCTTTCTGCCGCTGTGCCTGTTGAAGATAGCGGGCATAGGCGTCCGGATGCCGCTCCGCCGCCTCCCTGGACGGAATTTCCAGTTTTCCCATCAGGTAGAGCAGGTAAAGGGCCTCCGGGTTATTCAGCGCGGCGGCTTTTTGGTAAAACTCCATGGCTTTCCGTTCATCCCGCATGATGCCGTATTCTTCATCTCCGCAGGCATACAGCCGTCCCAGTTCCAGGGAGGCGGGAGCGTAAGACTGCCTGTCCGCCTGTATCAGATAGGCGAGGACCTCGGAAGGGTTTTCGGAAATGCATTCCGTGAAAGCTTCATACTGGGCCTGCGGGCTTCCATGGTCCGCCGCTTTTTTTAATCCAGTAATTGTATTCATCGACTTTGAGATCGTTTTTGGAGATGAAGTTATGATCCGCCATTTGGCGCATGGCGGGAACACAGCCAGCCTGCGCCGCTTTTTTCAGCAGTTTCTCCTTCTGTTCAAATTGCTCAAAGGGGGAGAGCTCCATGTATTGCCGGTACAGTTCCTCGGGGGGAGGCTTCCCGCGGGGCGGCTATCCAGTAAATGCCCAGGGCGGCAGCGAGGACGGCGCCTGAAATGATTAGTGCGGATTTAATGCTCACAGTAGGTGAGCGGCTGCCCGGCAGAATTTTGTCTGAAAAAACGGTCGGGAAAAGAAGTGGGCCTGCTTCCGGTTACGGTTTCCAGGCGGCGGCCATCAGGGTCTGGAAATGGGGAGGTTCCGGTTCCCGGTCCACAATGTCCGTATGGATGTTCCGGAATCCCGCTTCCTTGAGCATGCTTTCCAGCGCGGCGGGCGTGAAGCCCAGCCAGCGGTCCGCATAGAGTTCGCGGGCTTCCTCCTGCCCGTGCTGGAGCAGGTCCAGCACCACCAGGCAGCCGCCTGGTTTCAGGATGTTCCATGCGGCTTCCAGCGCCTTGACCGGCTTCTGGGCATGGTGCAGGGCCTGGCTGAGCAGGGCCAGGTCCACCGTGCCGGGATCAATGGGCGGCGTCTCAATGTCGCCCAGGCGGTATTCCAGATTGTCCAGCCCGTGCTTGCGCGCCAGCTCCTGCCCCAGTTCCACCATGCTGGGGGAGTTGTCCACGGCAATCACCTGCTTGGCGCTGGGGGAGATGAGTTGGGAGACGAAGCCTTCCCCGGCGCCCAGGTCCGCCACCACGTCATAGTTCAGGATGCGGAGCAGGGCTCCGGCCAGCGCCTTCCAGGAGCGGCCCGGCGCGTAGTTTTTCCCCAGCCGGCACACCACTTCGTCAAAGTAGGCCTGCGTGCGGTTCTTGCGCTTGTCCAGGATGACCTGGAGGGCTTTTTTGTCCGTTTCCGCCTCCGGCAGTTCCTCGCAGGCTTTCAGGGCCACGTTGTGCAGGTCGTTGGCCAGGGAGAGGGTGTAAAAAACGTTTTTCCCGGAGCGGGTGTCTTCCACCACTCCTTCCTGCCGGAGCTGGGCCAGCTGGGTGGAGATGCGGCTCTGCCCCATGCCCAGGATTTCCTGAAGCTCCGCAACGCTCAGGGATTCTTCATTCAGAACGTTGATGATGCGCAGGCGGGTGGGGTCCGTCAGGAGTTTGAGCGTTTTTAGGATTGACTTCATGGTGGAATAATATATCAACGCATCGAGATTTATCGATATGAGTAAAAACAACCCTCACATCTTCACGTCGGAATCCGTTGGAGAAGGCCATCCGGACAAGGTGGCCGACTACATTTCCGACTCTATTTTAGACGCCTGCCTGGCTCAAGACAAAACTAGCCGCGTCGCGTGCGAAACTTTGGTGAAGAGCAACATGGTCATCATCGCCGGAGAGCTGACGACCAAGGCGGTAATCAATCCGGAAAAGATCGCCCGCCAGGCCATCCGGGAGATCGGGTACTGCAACCGGCAGGACGACGACGTGTTCCATGCGGATACCGTCTTTTTCACGAACCTGCTCACGGAACAGTCTCCGGACATCGCCCAGGGCGTGGACGCGCGGGAAGCGGAGGGCAAGGGCCACGCGGAGCAGGGCGCCGGGGACCAGGGCATCATGTTCGGCTTCGCGACGAACGAGACGCCGGAGCTGCTGCCGGCCCCCATCGTGTTCGCCCACAAGCTGCTCATGGAACTGGCCAAGCGCCGCAAGCGCGGGCATGTGGACTGGCTGCGACCGGATTGCAAGTCCCAGGTGGCCGTGGCCTATGATGAGGCCGGACGCCCCGTGCATATTGAGAACGTGGTTATCTCCACCCAGCACACGGAGGAAGTGGACCATGATACGATTTACAATTACTGCGTCAGACTCATTAAGACCGTGCTCCCTGCGGAACTGCTGGATGACAGGACGGAGTACTTCATCAATCCCACGGGGAAATTCGTGGTGGGCGGCCCCCACGGGGATTCCGGCCTGACGGGCCGCAAGATCATTGTGGATACGTACGGCGGCATGGGCCGCCACGGCGGCGGCGCCTTCTCCGGGAAGGACCCGTCCAAGGTGGACCGTTCCGCGGCATACATGTGCCGCTGGGTCGCCAAGCACATCGTAGCCGCCGGGCTGGCGGACAAGTGTGAATTGCAGGTGGCCTACGCCATCGGCTACCCCACTCCCGTTTCCATCCGGGTGGATACCTTCGGCACCGGAAAGGTGGAGGAAAAAGCCATTGAAAGTGCGCTGGAAGGCATTTTCTCCTTCAAGCCCGCGGACATGGTGGAACAGCTCGACCTGCTGCAGCCCATCTACCGCAAGACGACGCATTACGGGCATTTCACCAATCCGGAACTGCCGTGGGAACAACTGGACGAAGCTCGCCTGGCCTCCCTGAAACAACTTCTTCATTAATCCAACGACAACGTTACAGACATGTTTTCAGAAACGGAACAATACAAGGTGCGCGATATCAGCCTGGCGGATTTCGGACGCAAGGAACTGGACATTGCGGAACATGAAATGCCCGGCCTGATGGCCGTGCGTGAAAAGTACGCGGACGCCAGGCCCCTGGAGGGCGTGCGCATCATGGGCTCCCTGCATATGACGGTGCAGACGGCCGTGCTGATTGAAACGCTGACGGCCCTGGGCGCCTCTGTCCGCTGGGCAAGCTGCAATATTTTCTCCACCCAGGACCACGCCGCCGCCGCGATTGCCAAATCCGGCACGCCCGTGTTCGCCTGGAAGGGGAAACGCTCCGGGAATACTGGGACTGCACCTGGAAGGCCATGAACTTTCCGGACGGCCTGGGCCCCCAGCTGATTGTGGACGACGGAGGGGACGCCACCCTGCTCATCCACCGCGGGTATGAAATGGAGGAAGGCTCCGGCTGGGTGGACACTCCGTCCGAATCGGAAGAGGAGGAAGTCATCAAGGACCTCCTGAAAAAGATTGCCGCGGAAACTCCGGGCATTTTCCACCGCTGGCTGCCCGAGCTGAAGGGCGTTTCCGAGGAAACGACCACCGGCGTGCACCGCCTGTACCAGATGCAGGCCGCGGGACGCCTGCTGATTCCGGCCATCAACGTGAACGATTCCGTGACCAAGTCCAAGTTTGACAACCTGTACGGCTGCCGCGAGTCCCTGGTGGACGGCATCAAGCGCGCCACGGACGTCATGATCGCCGGCAAGGTGGCCGTGGTCTGCGGCTACGGGGACGTGGGCAAGGGCTGCGCCCAGTCCCTGCGCGGCATGGGCGCCCAGGTGGTCGTGACGGAAATAGACCCCATCTGTGCGCTCCAGGCCGCCATGGAAGGCTACCGCGTGCTGACGGTGGAGGACACGCTGGGCTGGGCGGACATTTACGTAACCACCACGGGGAACTGCGGCATCATCCGCATTGAGCACATGGAAAAGATGAAGGACCAGGCCATTGTGTGCAACATCGGCCACTTCGACAATGAAATCCAGGTGCACAAGCTCCAGACCTATCCCGGCATTAAACACCTGAACATCAAGCCGCAGGTGGACCGTTACACGTTCCCCTCCGGCAACAGCCTGTACTTGCTGGCGGAAGGCCGCCTGGTCAACCTGGGCTGCGCCACGGGGCACCCCAGCTTCGTGATGTCCAACAGCTTCACCAACCAGGTTCTGGCGCAGCTGGAACTGTGGAATACCCGTGAAAACCGCCCCGTGGGCGTGGAAGTGCTTCCCAAGGTGCTGGATGAAGAGGTGGCGCGCCTGCACCTCGGCAAGATCGGCTGCAAGCTTACCGTCCTGCGTCCGGAACAGGCGGACTACATCGGCGTTCCGGTGGAAGGCCCGTACAAGCCGGACTTTTACAGGTATTGATCCGGCGGGGGGCTCCGTTTTCCGGCTGTTTCATCGGGAAGCTTTCCCGGTGGAACGGCTTTTTCCATTTTCGCGGCGGAGCAGGAGAGGGAATGCAGGTGTGCCCACTGTTTTTTTCCGTGAAAAGATAAGAGGGGAGAAAATGCTTTCCGGCATCGGCCATTGTTGAAGGAGCGGGAAAATGAAGTCCGTTTCCGGCGCAGAATGGGGTTTTGGCTCCGCGCCCTGGATGGAGGGAATGAAAGAAATATTCTTCCGGAGTGAGCTTCATGTTTTGCTTTCCTGTTATATCAGCCAGTATTCCAACTCAACGTTTCCCCTTGAACACACCACTGCCGGAGAAAAGAAGAAGCCGGTTCCGGAACGCAGGGAGGAATTCGGGAAAATTAAAGTAGCACCGGTTTGTTTCCTGCTGGTATCATGCGGCTTGCTTGCAGGCTTAAAACAGCCCTGTTTCACGGGCGGGTTTGAAATCCGGGGTCAAGCCTGCACATTTGAAAGAAAAACATTTTCGGAAAATTCCGTTTGCCAATACTCCGGCATCGACAGAGGCCGTTCTTGACGTAAATAAGCTTTCTTTTCATTTCAAAAAAGCCGGGAGGGTATAACACAAAAAATGGCGCAGGCAGGAACGGGAACGGCGCGACGGTGATGAACGGCGAAGCTGCGGCTCCGGCTCCCGGGAACGGAAGATTCCGGCCTCTCGTGGCTGAAACCCCTTCTGGAGCATGGCGTAAGCTCTTGCTTGCATAACCGTCTCTGCGCTCCGGAGGGAATGTCCATCAGGCCCGGGAGGCCCTGGCTCCCAGGCGACACGCACCCGTGAAAAAGAACTGATGGAGCGTTGATTCAGGATTTGCGCCCACCATCCCGGAGCATAACTGTTCCGGACTGCAGAGTCTCACCGGATTTCAAATCCGTAATGTATTCATGAAGCCGTTTTAATGGCGCATGCTCCCAGGGTGCAATCCATGTTTTTCCAATGCCTTCCGTTGAAGGGCGCGGGTTGCTCCCCTACATCAAACGTACCATGGATACTTCTTCCCGGAAAACGGCTCTCGTTGTGTTGTTCAACCACCAGTATGACCGCAACATTCCGGTAATCAGGGAGATTTATTCAAGGCGTTTTTCCGGGCTGCTTCAATTAATGCCCTATTACAGGGGGGACGCTCCGGACGTATGTTCCGTATTCGGCAATTCATTCCAGTTTTATAATTATATTTTACAGGCCCGGGAAAGAATCAGGAATCTGGATGGCGATTATATTCTCATCATCGGAGACGACCTGCTCCTGAATCCCCGGTTTGACGAGTTTTCCACGCCGTCCCTGCTGGGAATCCATGGGGAGGATACGTGCTACCTGGATGGTTTTGTGGATGTCTCCCTGCCGGTGTGCTACCGTGGAACGGTGGAGGCCCACCGTTTTTCCACGGCTCCCGCCGGCATTGATGCGGACAGCGTCAACAAGAATGTTCCGCCGTACGGGGAAGCCCGTCAGATTTTGAAATCCAGGAACCTCATGCAGCATGACGAGCTGTCCCGCGTGCGCATGTTCCTGCCCAAGTGGAATCCCGGCGGCGGCATTCATGCCAACTGGAAGGTGCTGAAGGGCAGAATCTGGCATCTGTTGAACCACTGGAAGCACCGGATCAAAAAGTACCGGTATTCCTATCCCGTCGTCTTCGGTTATTCGGACATCGTGTGCATTCCGAAAGGGAAGTTTGACGATTTTTGCCGCATCCTTGAGGTATTTTCCGCATGGAACATGTTTGTGGAGCTTGCTATTCCCACAGCCTTGCAGCTCCTTCCCGGAACGCGGCTGGCTACGCTGGAAGACACGCAGTACAAGTCCGGAAACGTCTGGTTCCCGCAGGATCCGGAACATTTTGAGGCCATGAACGCCGTTATTGACGGGCTGGTGTCCTCTTCCGGCGGAGACCTGGGCAAACTGCTTGCCTCCTTTCCGGAGGACTACCTGTACCTCCATCCCGTGAAATTGTCCAAATTCGGTGCGCGTGGTCTTTAATCCATTGATTTTCTTTATTCCATGATGAAATATGCTGTGATCGGAGCCGGAGTTTCCGGATTGTCCATGGCCGGAATGCTCTTGAAAAAGGGGCATGAGGTAGTGGTTTACGAGAAGGACAGCCGCCCCGGCGGCCTGGTCAAGTGCGCGGAGGTGCAGGGCAATTTGTACCACCTGGTAGGCGGTCATGTGTTCAATTCCCGGCGGCAGGAGGTATTGGACTGGTTCTGGTCCCGGTTTGACAGGGAGCGTGATTTTGTTTCCGCCCGCCGCCGTGCCGTCATTTCCCTGGAGGGCGGGGCTGTGGTGGATTATCCCATTGAGAACCATCTCGACCAGTTTCCGGAGGCCGTCCGTTCCTCCATTGTCCATGAACTGCTGGAGCTTTACAGGAATCCCCCTGCGGAACCCAGTTCCCTGGGAGAATTTTTCCGGAACCGTTTCGGGAAGACCCTGAACGACCTTTATTTCACGCCCTACAACAACAAGGTGTGGCGGCAGGACATCAACGGAATCGCCATGGACTGGCTGGAAGACAAGCTGCCCATGCCGACCGTGGCGGAAATCCTGTTGAATAACATTGGGCGCGTCAATGAAAGCGCCATGGTGCACAGCTCCTTCTTTTATGCAAAGCGCGGCGGCTCCCAGTTCCTGGCGGATACGCTGGCGCGCGGCCTGAAGGTCAGGTACCGGGCGGAGGCTGCGGACATCCGTGCGCAGGATGGAAAATGGCTCGTGCAGGGAGAATTGTTTGACCGGGTTGTTTTTACAGGGAATGCCAGGCAGCTTGCGGATTGCTTTCCCGGCGTGGATGAACTCCGTCCGTTCCTTCCCCGGATTTCGGCATTGCGCTCCCACGGCACCACCTCTGTGCTGTGCCGGATTGACCCCAACGGCTATAGCTGGATTTACATGCCCTCCCCGGACCACCGTTCCCACCGCATCATCTGCACGGGGAATTTTTCCAGGAACAACAATAACGGAGACATTACCACCGCCACCATTGAGTTTTCCGAGAAAATGACGGAAGAGGAAATCCGGACGCAGCTGAAGCTCATCCCCTTTTCCCCCCTCCTACCTGGCCCATCACTGGGAGGAATATACCTATCCCGTGCAGGATGCGTCCAGCCGCGCCCTGATCCGGGAGCTGAAGGAGCGCCTGGAACCCAGGGGCATTTACCTGCTGGGGCGTTTTGCGGAGTGGGAGTATTACAATATGGATGCGGCCATCGGCGCCGCCATGGACCTGGATAAGCGGCTGGACGCGGAGCTTCAGCCATAAGGGCGCCCCCGCGGACGCGGGAATATAAAAAAGGCGTTTATCGGCAAGTATCCGGCCAAATCTGTGGATTGTTAATCCGCTGTCAATGGAAAAAATTTTACGGAGAACGAATTCAGATATTTGACGTGTAATAAAAAAAGATTTTCCATCATCCCCGTAGGATGGCCTGAACAGACAACTTTTTCAGGGTTATATTTTTACAGGTTCTCTTTTATTTTCTCCAAACAAGCGGATTAACAACTCGCTAGAAAGGGCGTGCAGAAAGCATGGCCCATGTTCTACCAAGCCATGCGTTTACCCGGAATCAACGCGCATGGCTATTCGTTATTGTTCTTTCGCGACACGCGGCTACCGCTGGCGGCAGTGGATGCGGATGACAAGTTTAAAGCTGGCGGACCCTTCCGTGGAATTGTCTTTCTGGAATCTTGGCCGCCTGCTGTCCGCAGGCATCAGGCGCGAGGTGTCCTGGTTTGACCCTCATTTGCATGGGGCTGGTTACTGGTGCTGGAAACCCTTCATCATGCTCAGGGAACTGGAAAGCCTGCAGGAAGGGGACTATTTGCTTTACACGGATGCGGGGCGTCCGCCGGGAACGCTTTTCCGCCATTCAGTACAGCCTCTTGTCCAATGGCTGGAGGAGAAGGGGCAGGATATCCTGCCGGGAGTGACTATCTCCTATTACACGGGAGATTTGTCAAGATGGTGCAAGCAGAGCGTTTTTGACGCATTGAATCTGGATATCAGGGATTTCGAGCATAGCCCCCTGATTCAGCCGACTCCGTGTTTCCTGAAAAAATCGGAAGAAGCGTCCGGATTCTTCGTGAATGGATGGAACTATGCCGGCAGTTCAGCCTGGTGTCTTCCCCCGACTCCGGAGGAAAAAAGCCGCTGCCGTGACAATTTTGCGGACCATACGCATGACCAGACGCTGTGGTCGCTTGTTGCGGCCATGAACCATCTGGATTGCCTTTATTCCGGGAAGGGAGTCATCCATCTTGACGGGAGGCAGCCCTTTTACGGCACCCCGGATTTGATGACAAGGATCCGGACTTCTTTTTGGGAGAGCTTGGAGCGGAGAGGGTGGAAAGGCCTTTCCTTACCTTTCTCTCCGGCGTTCAGCAGGGGATTGCTTTTTGCGAGAAGGCCGTGAATAAATTGTCCAAGATCGCCGGATTGGGGCCCCTCAAAGGTTTTTACGGGTAAGGCCGGGGTGGAATAGCCGTTACCGGGGCGGGATACGCAAGGAATAAAAAGGCGCCGGAATCTTCCGGCGCCTGGGAAAAAAGTTCCGCTGGAACGGCTTCCTACCAGGAAGCGTCAATTTGGGGATGGGCGTTCCCTTTCCTCCGGGGCAGTTTTCCGGTACCTTGTACGCCTTGCGGAGTTCGTTGTAGCGCTTCTTGAGCTGTTCCACGGTGGACTTGTAGGCGGGATCGTCAATGACGTTGTTCATCTGCATGGGGTCCTTCTTCATGTCAAAGAGCATCCATTCGTCACTGGTCCAGATGTAGGAGAGCGTGTAGCGGTCCGTCCGGATGCCGTCGTGGCGCGGGGCGTTGTGTTCGCCGGGATTCTCGTAGAAACAGTAGTAGATGGCGTCCCTCCAGTTGTCCGGCTTCTTGCCCGTGAAGGCCGTGGGAAGCAGGGAAACGCCCTGGAAGGTGCTCATGTTTTCCGGGGTGTCCGCTCCTGCCGCGGAAACGATGGTGGGAGCGTAGTCGATGTTCTGCACCATGGTGGTGTTGCGGATGCCCGCGGGAGATTTTGCCGGGCCATCTCATGATGAGGGGCATGCGGAGCGATTCCTCAAAATCCAGCGCTTGTCGTACATGCCGTGTTCGCCCATGTAGAAACCCTGGTCGCCGCAGTAGATGACCAGCGTGTCTTTGGAAAGGCCTTCCTTGTCCAGATATTTCATGAGGCGTCCGATGCTGTCGTCCACGGAAAGCAGGCAGCCCAGGTAGTCTTCCATGTAGGCGTGCCATTTCCATTCCGCGAAGGCTTTCGGGTCTTTCAGCTTCCCGGATTTCATGCCGTCCACCAGGGACTTGGTGCGCTTGGCGTAGTAGTTCGTCCAGGTTTTCTTTTCTTCCGGGGTCATGCGGTTCAGTTCGCCCAGGTCCCAGCCGTAGCCGGGGAGACGATGCTCTTGCGCATGTCTTCCGGCACCTGGTCCTTGAGCACCTTGAGGTCAGAATAAATCGCCATGTGCCTGGCTACGGTCTGCTGGTTTTTCTTCAGGAATTCCGGGCGGTTGGCGTAGTCGTCATGGAAGTTGGCGGGCGGCGTCAGCTTGGACGTGTTTACCTTGCCCAGATGGCGCAGGGCGGGGCACCAGGCGCGGTGAGGAGCCTTGTGGCCTACGACGAGAAGGAAAGGCTTGTCCTTGTCCCGGTTTTCCAGCCATTGGATGGATTTGTCCGTGACCACGTCCGTGGCGTAGCCGGGGAAGCGCTTCGTCTGGCGCTTCCCGTTCGGCTTGAGGCTGATGAAATCCGGATTGTAGTAACTGCCCTGGCCGGGGAAGATTTCCCACGTCAAAGCCGGTGGGGTCTGATTCCAGATGCCATTTGCCGAACAGGCCCGTCTGGTAGCCGGCTTTTTGCAGCATCTTCGGGTAGGTGGGCTGGGAGCCGTCCAGCGGCCTCTGGCCGTTGAAGACAAAGCCGTTCATGTGGGAGTGTCTTCCGGTCAGGATGCAGGCGCGGGAGGGTCCGCACAGGGAGTTGGCGCAGTAGCTGCGGTCAAAGACCATGCCTTGTCTGCCCAGCTTGTTGAAGTTGGGCAGCGAGACGGGGGAATCGTTCTTGGAGGTGCCCAGCGTCTGGTAGGCGTGGTCGTCCGTGATGATGAAAAGGATGTTCGGCTTTTTATTCCCCGCAGCCTTGGTCTGGGCTGTGAGGGGAGCTGCCGCCAGCAGGACCAGAGTTCCGGCAATGATGGTTTTCAAAGGTCTCATATTGCATGGAGGATATAGGATGAAGCCACCGTGTCAATGTCATAGGATTCCTTTTGCCGGGATTTTCCGTTATGATATCATTTTCCCATGCATTCCTCCCCGTTGGAAGACACGCTGCGTTTGTTCGGCAAGGAGCGGTTCCGCCCCATGCAGCGGGAGCTGATGGAGTGCGCGCTGGCGGGCCGGTCCTGCATCGGCATTTTGCCTACGGGTTCCGGCAAGAGCCTTTGTTACCAGATTCCGGCAGTGCTGGGAGACGGGGTGACGGTGGTGGTTTCCCCGCTGATCGCCCTGATGCGAGACCAGGTGGCCGGGCTGGAAAAGCTGGGCGTGGCCGCGGCCAGGTATGATTCCTCCCTGGCGGAGGAAGAGAAGGGCGCCCTGCTGGACAGCCTGAAGTCCGGGGCCGTCCGCCTGCTGTTCGCCGCGCCGGAGTCTCTGGAATCCCCGTGGATGCGGCAGGCCATGGAGTTTGTTTCTCCCGGCTTGTTCGTGGTGGATGAGGCGCACTGCCTCTCGGAGTGGGGGCACAGTTTCCGCCCGGATTACCTGGGGCTTCCCGTTTTTTTTAAAAAGCATGGGTTCCGGAGCGTTATGGCCCTGACGGCCACGGCTACGGAACGGGTGTGCCGCGACCTGGCCGCCCTGTTTGACGTGCAGGAGGACTGCATCTTCCGCGCCGCGCCTTACCGGGCGAATATTTTCCGCCAGGCGGAAGTGCTGAAGGAGCAGGATAAAACCGCGCGGCTGGTGCAGTTTTTGAAAGAGGACGGCCACCGTCCCGCCGTGGTGTACATCCGCACCCGGAAGGATGCGGAGAATCTTTCCTATGAACTGGGGAAGGCCGGTTTTCCGTCAAGTCCTACCATGCGGGCATGCCGCCGGAAACGCGGGGGCTGGTTCAGGATGAGTTCCTGGCGGGGGCGGCGGACGTGCTGGTGGCGACGATCGCCTTCGGTATGGGAATTGACAAGCCGGACGTGCGCTCCGTGGTGCATTACCATCCCCCCGCCAGCCTGGAAGCGTATGTGCAGGAATCCGGCCGTGCCGGGCGCGACGGGCTGCCTTCCTTCAGTCTGGTGATGCTGTCCGGGCGCGACGGCGTGGCCGTGGTCAACCGCCTGCATGCGGCGGAGCCGGAACGCCATGGCGTAAAAGGGCTGGCGTCCCTGCTGTCCCGGAGGGGAGGCATATTGTGTCCCTGTATGAGGCCTCCGCGGTCCATGACTTGCCGGATGTGGCGGTGGACCGGATGCTCTTTGACCTGAAGCGTTCCGGTTCCGTCCGGGAACAGGGCATGGGGTACAAGTATTACAAGGTGCGCCCCCTGTTCCGGATGGAGGAAATCCTGTGCGGCCGCGATGGGGAGGAACGTTCCCGGCTGCAATGGATGGACGGCCACCGGGAGGGGGAAGTGGAGGCTCTGGCCGCGGAATGGGGGATTTCCTGGGAAGAAGCCGGCGCATGGCTTGACGAGCTGGTCCTTTCCGGGGAATGGAAGGTGGACCTGCGCCAGACAGCCCTTCACCTGAATTCGGAAGGGTTTGATGCGGAAGAAGCCGCGGAGGAATTCGCGCAGTATTTTTCCCGGTCCCGGCTGAACGGGCTGGAACGCTGGAAAACGTGCGTTTCCACGCTGACGTCTTCCGCCTGCCTCAGCAGGAGCCTGGACGCCTACTTCGGCTTCCGGGAGCCGTCCGGACCCTGCGGGCATTGTCCGGGGTGCTGCGGCGCAGTACCTGCGGAGATGGAATTGGAGGAACCCGGACCGCTTCCGGAAGAACTGCGTTCCGCCGTCATGGAGCTGGCGGCGCAGAGGAAGCCCGCGCTGGCCCGCCCTTCCCAGTTGACGCGTTTTCTGCTGGGGCTGGCTTCTCCGGCGGCCATGCGCGCGCGCGGCTGTGGGGGCACCCCTTTACGGGACGCTGGCGGACAGAAGCTGGGAGGACGTGTGGATAGAGGCCCGCGCCCTGTTGGGGAATTAGCGGTCAGCTGCCGCCTTTGGCGGCCTCATAAGCGGCAATGATGCGCTTGCAGGAGTTTTCCGCATGCAGCAGGGAGCACCAGTAGCGGGAAATTTCCTCCGGGCTGCGTTTTCCTTCATCCCAGGCGCGGATTTCCTCCAGCAGCGCCCCGGAGACGCTTTCCGGGGTGTCTTTTGGGCTGAGCGTGCCGGAATCATGGGAAACGTACCATTGCAGGCAGTTCAGCAGGGGCGTAAGGCGCGGACCAACGACGGAAGCCCCGGCGCAGAGCGCTTCCGCGGAGGCGACGTGCGTTCCCTCGGACCGGGAGGTGCAGAGGCTGATTCTGGCTTGGGAGTATTTCTTTTGCAGCTCCGCGTTGGGCAGGTAGCCGGCCAGGCGGATGCGGGCGCGGAGGTCTTCCGGAAGATTGCCGTGCCATTCCCGGAGGAGGGGAGGATGTTCCCGTAGATTTCCGCTTCCCAGTGCGGTGCGCGGGGCAGGGCCTGTTCCAGCGTGGCCATCAGCAGGAAGGGGCGTTTGTAGAGAAGGTCGTCCCAGCGGCCCACGGCCATGATGATGTTGCGTTTCTCCCCGGCATAGCGGCAGGGGGAGGAAATGGGGTTGGGAATGAGGGCCAGTTTCCGGACGATGGATTTTCCGTAGAGCCATTCCCGGTCCTGAATGGATTTGACGGCTGCTGGCATGGGGAAGGCTACCATGTCCCCCTGGTCCAGGTGTTTTCTTCTTCCCCGGCTGGCCAGGTTCCAGGTGTGCTGTTTCAGCAGGCGCAGCAGGAAAAAGGCGGTGCCCCTGATTTTTCCGCGGGCGAAGACGTCCCTGGTCCACATGTTTTCCGCGATGGGGAGCCAGTATTGCACGGAAAAAACAGTCCGGAGGAATCCATGTACACCACCAGGAAGATGCCCGCGTCATGGATGGCCCTGGCGATGGGAAGATATTTGCCCGTGCCCCAGGCGTACAGGACCAGTCCGTCAATGCCCAGGGATTTCCACCAGGCGGCGTCTTCCAGGTTGGCGTACTCCGTGCGGATGAGGTCGGGGTCGTCCCCCTCCTGGACGGGCGTGGGCATGATGGCCCTGCTTTCCAAGCCGATCCGCTGGAAGGCTTTGCAGAAAGCCCCGGAATCACGGGAAAAGAAGGTGTGGTCCCCTTTGAAGGGAACGGGAGTGCAGGTGTACCATTTCATGATGCCGTGATGTTGGGGGATTGACGGAAGAGGCGGAGTTCCTCAAGAAGGCTGCCCATGGACTGAAGCCATGCGGCGGGAGAATACGTGGAGGACAGGAGCTGCTGCCCGTGCGCGCCCATGGACGGCCAGCGTTCCTCTTCCTCCAGGGCGGTGCGCAGCGTTTCCGCCAGCGCGTCCGCGGAAGGTTCCCGGGCAATCCAGCCGTTCCGGCCGTGGCTGATGAGCTCCGGCAGGCCGCCGCGGGGGGTGACGATGACGGGCGTGCCGTGGAGCCATGATTCCAGGACGACCATGCCGAAGGTTTCCTCCCACAGGGAGGGCGCCACGGCCAGTCCGCAGGCGGCGCGCACGGCGCCCTGTTCCTCATGGGGAATGAACCCGGTCAGGCGGATGGATTCAAGGCGGCGGAAAGCGACGTAGCGCTCCAGTTCCCCGCGCAGGGGGCCGTCCCCCATCAGGTAGAGGGTGCGACCGGGAGGGGCAAGGCGTTCCCACGCCTGAACCAGTGGGAGGACGCCTTTTTCCTGCGTAAGGCGTCCGGCGTAAAGAACGTCCCGGCGGGGGTGGTCCGGCGGGGGTGGTCCGGCGGGGGTGGTTTTTTGCCGGATGAAGTGGGGAATGACCCTGATTTTGTCCTCCGGTATTCCGGTTTGGATGAGGAGCTCCCGCTGGCGGCGGCTGACGGCGATGTAGGAGGAAAGGCGGTTCCAGGTGCCCATGCGGCGCGTTTTATACAGCGTAGCGGCCGCCAGGGCGGAATAGGCCGCGCTGCCGCGCCAGCAGGCGTGCAGGACGCCGGGAAGGTAGTTGCCGTTTTTACAGGAGAAGCAGGGGGAGCCGTCCCGGTAGAATACCCCGTTGAGGCATCCGGCGCGGTAGTTGTGCAGGTAGTGGATGACGGGAACGGATTGCTTCAGGGCCAGCCCGTAGACGCAGGGGGACATGGCCGGGAACGTGTTGTGGATGATCCACGCGTCATAGCGGTCTCTGCGCAGGCATTCGCGCAGCTTTTCCTCCACGTCCCTGTTGCGGAGCATGTAGCGCATTTTCGTCAGCGCGCCGTGGGGGCTCTGGAACAGCTCCGCGGTGGAATAGACAAAGGGGGTGACGTCCGCCACGGCACGCAGCTCTTCCGTGATGGCGCGGAAGCAGACTTCCTCCCCCGTCGCCGTAGCGGCTGAAAATATGTAGAATGCGTGGACGTTGCATGGCCGCGGCGGAACGGACTATCCCTGGAGTTCCCTCCTGAGCTTCTGGGGATCCTTCAACAGCTCCCTCTGGATGGCTTCCTGCTGCTGGCGCAGGCGGTCTTCCCGGGATTGGAGGGCTTTTCTCCCGGGGCCTACTTCGGAATTGACGAAGGGGTTGTTATCCCCCCCATTTGGACCAGGGGCCGCGGGGGATGCGGTAGAATTCCACAAAGCGCCAGTGGACGACGGCCGTTCCGCCGGTGATGCCCAGGTAGTCGCGCACGGCGGGGGAGATGTCGATGCCCGCTCCCTTGTTTTGGGTGTTGACGGGGGCTTGTCGCCGAAGACATAGGGCCAGTCTTCCGTGGTGAAGGGGCCGCAGTCCTCCCACTGGGCAAAGCAGGAGCGCTTGTTGTAGACGATCTGCACCCACCTGCCTTTGCAGACGGATTGCCCTTTCCCCGTGTATTCCCGGCGGAACCACGGGATGACGCGTGACGCCTCCGTCTTGTGCTCTCCCTTGCAAACGTCATTGTAGGGCAGCGCCACGTAAAAGGGATTTTGCCGGGGGACGAACGTTTTCGGGCGGAAGTCCACGGTGCGGCACACGGGGTCCGGATTGTCGAAACCGCCGAAGTTTTCCCGCCAGGCGGAGTCCCACGAGCTCTTGTGGTTGGCTACCGGGTTGCGCTCCGTGGAATCCTCCCCCACCCAGAAGACCGTGGCGGTGATATTGAGCCGCCAGGGATAGGTGCCGGGGCTCTGCCTGGCCGTCCTGGGAAGGATGCGGGGCTGGGGCGTCGGGCGTTTGCCGCCCGCGGCCGCGGCGGGTGATTTGACGATGACCCTGGGCAGCGGGTCCCGCTGCGTGGGGGTGATGATGACGGGGCCTTTGGGCCGTCCGGAGCTGTCCGCCAGGGCGCGGGTTGCGCTCCGGCCCGTCTGGATGTCCGCCCTGGCGGCCCCTGCCGGAGCCAGGGCCAGCAACGCAAGCAGGCATGCGGAAAGGAAGGAGTTCCCAGCGGAACCCTTCCGGAATGCCTGTTGACGTTGCCAGTGTTTTACCATCGGTGCAGTTGAGTGACGAAGCGGTGATCCAGCTTGCCGGGATAATCCGTGTTGAAGTGGAGCCCGCGGCTTTCATTGCGCCGCATGGCGCAGTCCACGATCAGGGGAGGCCACCGCCACCAGGTTGCGCAGTTCCAGGATGTCCGGCGTGATGCGGTACCCCCAGTAGAAGTCCTTCACCTCCCGGTGAAGCATCCGGAGGCGCGTGGCCGCGCGGTCCAGCCTTTTGTTGGTCCGCACGATGGAGACATAATCCCACATCAGGCGGCGGATTTCATCCCAATTGTGATAGATGACGGAAAGTTCGTCCGGCAGGGCGGTATCCCCGTGGTGCCACGCGGGGATGTCGTAAGAAGTGGGGGCATCCTTTCTCAGCGGCTGGAGGGAGAGCATGGAGTCCAGCGCGCGCTTGGCGACCACCACGCATTCCAGCAGGGAGTTGGAGGCCAGGCGGTTGGCGCCGTGGAGGCCCGTGCACCCGGTTTCCCCGGCGGCGTAAAGGCCATCCAGGCTGGTCTGGCCGTTGACGTCCGTCAGGACGCCGCCGCACTGGAAGTGCGCTGCGGGAACGACCGGAATGGGCTCCCTGGCGGGGTTGATGCCGTAGCGGCTGCAGGTCTCGTAAATCAGGGGGAAGCGCTCCTGGACGAAGCCCTCCGGCTTATGGGAGATATCCAGATAGACGCACATGCTGCCCGTCCTCTTCATTTCCGAGTCCACGGCGCGGGCGGTAATGTCGCGCGGGGCCAGGGATTTGCGGGGATCGTACTTGTGCATGAATTCCTTCCCGTCCGCTCCGATCAGTACGCCGCCTTCGCCCCGCACGGCCTCGGAGATGAGGAAGGAGCGCGCTTCCGCTCCTTCCGCGCGGGTGTTGAAGAAGCAGGTGGGGTGGAACTGCACGAATTCCATGTTGGCGATGGTGGCTCCCGCGCGCCAGGCCATGGCTACGCCGTCCCCCGTGGCGGAATCATTGTTGGTGGTGTACAGGTACACGCGTCCGCAGCCGCCGGTGGCGAGCAGCACGCGGTCTGACCGGAAAATTTCCACTTCCCCGGAGGCGCGGTCCAGCACGTAGGCCCCAAGCACGCGGTCTTCCGTGACCAGGCCTAGTTTGGTCGTCGTAATCAGGTCGATGGCGAAGTGGTCTTCCAGCAGTTGGATGTTGGGGTGGAGCTTGGCCGCCTCCAGCAGCTTGGAGGTGATTTCCAGGCCGGTGGCGTCCTTGGCGTGGAGGATGCGCCGCTTGGTATGGCCTCCCTCCCGGGCCAGTTCGTAATCCTCCCCTGGTTGCCGGGGTCAAAATTGACGCCCCATTCAAGCAGTTCCCGGATGGCGCCGGGGCCTTCCTCCACAATGGTGCGTACGGCCTGTTCGTTGCAGAGGCCCGCGCCGGCGTCCAGCGTGTCCGCAATGTGGTCTTCAAAGGAGTCGTTGCGGTCCCAAACGGCGGCTATGCCGCCCTGCGCCTTGGCGGAACTGCAATCCAGAAATTTGCCTTTTGTAATGACGGCAACCTTGCCGTGTTCCGCCGCTCTCAAGGCGAAACTCAATCCGGCAACACCTGCCCCAATGACTAAAAAGTCGCTCGTCTTCATCTTGAATGGTACGGAACTGTAGCATAACGGAGACCCTCAAGTCACGCCTAATGATGGGGCGGCGGGGCATATTGGTCTGGAAAAGAAGCGTGAAACACGCTAATTCATGGGCATGAGACCCCAAAGGGAACGAACAGGAGGCGCGCCGGAACAAGCATGTGCGCAGCGCTCCGGCCAAAATTGCCGTGAAGGCGCTGGGAGAGGATGTGCTGGACGGGATTCTGGACAAGTCTCCCAACCCCCTGCTGCTGATTCTGGACTGCGTGCAGGACCCCCACAACCTGGGAGCCATTCTGCGGACGGCGGACGGCGCGGGCGTGGATGCCGTAATCGCTCCGCGTGACAAGTCCGTGGGCATTACGGAGACCGTGCTGCGCGTCTCCGTGGGGGCGGCGGAAAAGGTGCCTTTCATCCAGGTGACCAACCTGGCGCGCACCATGAAGCAGCTCCAGGGCCGCGGCATCTGGATATTCGGCACCTCGGACAAGGGGGACCGCGACCTGTATGAAACGGATTTCACGGGGCCGGCCGCGCTGGTGATGGGCGCGGAAGGGGAAGGAATGAGGCGGCTGACGGAAGAGAATTGCGACTTCCTGATCAGGATTCCCATGAAGGGAGCGTTCCGTGCCTGAACGTGTTCGTAGCTACGGGCGTGTGCCTGGATGAGATGGTGCGGCGGCGGCTGCGCTCCTGATTCCATGGTTGTTTTCCTCCTCCCTCCGTCCTTATGATTCAGGAACTTGACCTTGCTCCGAGAGAACGTGCCCGGTTCATTTCAGACGTCCACTTCGGCCATGCCAAGGCGCTGGCCCGGGAGCCGGAGGAGCTGGCTTTCCTGCTGGAGGGGTGCACTCATCTGGTGGTGTGCGGGGACCTCAGTGAAACCCGTGAAAGCCCCTGCCAGGCGGAAGGGCTGGAAAAACGCGCCCGTTTCCTGCAAATGTGCCGGGATGCCGGAGTGCAGCCCGTGCTGCTGGCCGGCAACCATGACCCGGATGAGAAGGCCGGACTGCTGAAATTGCAGGGGGACGCGTCTGCGCCCTGCACGGTCATGCCCTGTTCAAGGAGGTGGCCCCGTGGGGATGGGAATATTTGAAAAACAAGCAGGCCTCCCGTGAGCTGATTGCCGCGTTCCCGGAGGCGGATACGGATTTGCGGCGGCGGCTGGAACTGGCGCGCGCCATGAGCGTGCTGGTTCCCCCATTTACACGCGTTCCGGGGCGTGCCGGAACAGGCTGGTGCGTTTTCTGGCGCATTCCGCCTGGCCGCCGGAGCGGCCCGCGCAGATTCTTCTGGCATGGCACGATGATGCGGCGCATGCGGAAATTCACGGAACGCTTTTTCCCGGAAGCGGAAGTCGTCATCTTCGGCCATCTGCACCGCCGTGCGGTGACCGGGAAAAGGGGAGGGCGGCTGTACGTCAATCTGGGCGCCTGCTTCCACCATGCCGAGTGCTGGGCGGCGGACGTGACGGCGGAGGGGGGCGTCTCCATCCGCAGCTATACGCCTGAAGGGTATGACGGTCCGGCGGTGGTTCTCCGCTGACCGCGTCCCGCAGAGGAAGGAAAAAAGGGAAGGGGAACGCGCCCGTGTTTAGGCGATAATGTGTTAGAGCACCGGATGACTAGTCCATACAGTTTGTGGACGCGTTCCCCAAGGAGTTTGGCCGCGCCTGTTTTCCCTTGTTGCCGGAGGAACAATTTTTCCCGGAGCATTTCAGGGCGCAGCCCCGGCAGCAGCAGGGGCGCGAGGCGGGAAAGAACCTGGAGAAGAAGGACTCCGTTCTGGCGGGAACGCCGCCGGAGCATTTTCTTCCGTTGTTTCTTTCCGGGTTTGGGCTGACCATGAATGAAAGTTAGTGTAATCTAACTTGTTTTGCAAGAAAAAAAAGTTTGTCTAACCTAATATTTTTCAAGAAGAGGTTGACTTGACCGGAGCTTGGGTTATTGTTTTTGTTAGTTAAACCTAATAAGCATCAGTCATGATACGCAAAAACTTTCCCTCCCTGGAGCTGAGCAACAGCCTGGAGGATTACATTGAGGCCGTCCGCAACATTGAGCTGGAAAAAGGGTGCGCCGCCGTAGGAGAGATCGCGGAGGCGCTGAACGTGAAAAAAGCCTTCCGTCTCCCTGGCCATGAAGCAGTTGAAGGAACGCGGCCTGGTTGAATATACGCAGTATTCCCCCATTGTGCTGACCCGGGAGGGCCGTTATTACGCGGACCGGGTTATTTCCTGCCACACCATGGTGAAAGAATTCCTGATTACGGTGCTGAAGATGGAGGAGAAGCGCGCGGACGAAGTGGCCTGCGGCATTGAACACATCATGACGCTGGAGGAAATTTCCCGGTTCCAGCTCCTGACGGAGCATTGCCGGAAGAGCGGAGAATAGGAAGGCCCAGGACGTTTTTCAAAGGGATGGTTCATTTCCACATGAACCATCCCTTTCCTTTTACTGCGGAGTGCCAACCGGGGGCAGGCAGCGGCGCGTGCTGCGCGCGCTGACGTACACCGTGGAGGCATTGTGGAGGAACGCGGAAAGGGCCGGGGTAATTAGCCCGAACATGCCCAGCAGAATCAGGGAGGTGTTGAACCCGACGATGAAGCGGTAGTTGCGCTCTATTTTTTCAAGGACGGCGCAGCTCAGTTCCCTTAAAACCGCCAGTTCACTCAGGGAGCTGGACAGCAGGGAAATGTCCGCTACTTCACGGGCGATGTCGGAAGAATCCTTCATGGAGACGGAGACGTCCGCGCAGGAAAGGGCGGGGGAATCGTTGATGCCGTCACCCACAATGCACACCGTTCTGCTGGATGAAGCGCGCCTTGTCCTCCGGCAGAACCTGGGAGCGGTATTCCGTGATGCCCAGCTGGCGGCTGATGGCGCGGGCGGCGGACTCGCTGTCTCCGGTGAGCATGATGATGGAGGAAATGCCCTGCCGCTTCAGCCGGGCGATCGTTTCCCTGGCTTCCGGCCTGGGAGGATCGCTGACGCCGATCATGCCGATCGCCCTGCGGCCTATGGCCAGGAAGATGTTGGATTTGCCCCTGGCGTGGCTGCGGATAGTCTGCCGCTGTTCTTCCGTGAGGGGGATGCCTTCATCTTCAAAAAGGAAGTGGTAGCTGCCCACGAGGACCTTCTTCCCATGCAGGCGGGAGGAGATGCCGTGGGCCACGATGTATTCCACCTCCGCGTGCTCTTCCTCATGGTGCAGGCCTTCCTCCAGCGCCTTGCGCACGACGGCCCGCGCCACGCTGTGGGGGAAGTGCTCTTCCAGGCAGGCGGCCGTTTTCAGGATGTATTCCCTGCTGCAGTCGCTCAGGGGGACAATCTGCGTTACCTGGGGGCAGGCTGAGGTCAGCGTGCCCGTCTTGTCAAAAACGATGGTGTCCGCCCTGGCGAACAGCTCCATGAATTTTCCGCCCTTGATCATGATCTTGCGCGCGGAAGCTTCCTTCATGGCGGAGATGACGGAAATGGGCGTGGCGAGCTTGATGGCACAGGAATAATCCACCATCAGCACGGAGAGCGCCTTGGAGATGTTCCGGGTGAACAGGAACAGCGCCCCCGCCGTGAGCAGGGTGAGGGGAACGATGGAATCCGCGAGTTTTTCCGCCCGGCTCTGGATGCGGGCCTTCAATTTCTCCGAATGGTCAATCAGGGCGATGATGTTATTGATGCGGGACTGGTCGCCCATGGCGTCCACCCGGATGACGAGGGAGCCTGTTTCCAGCGTGGTCCCGGCGAAGACGACGGAGCCTTCCTGCTTGGCTGCCGCTTCCGATTCCCCGTCATGGCGGCCTGGCTCACTTCCGCCTCCCCGGACAGGACGGCGCCGTCCACGGGGATGACGTTGCCGGCGTCCACTCGGATCTTGTCCCCGGGCCGGATTTGTTCCATGGGAACCTGGCGCATGCCGTCCTTTTCCAGCCTCCAGACCTGGTCCACGTTGATGCTCAGGCTGGCCGCAAGCGCCGCCCGGGTCTTCTTCCGCGTGTAATTTTCCAGCAGGTCTGAAATGGAAAGAAGGAACATGATGGAATTGGCCGTTCCGTAGGCCCTGGTGCCGATGGAGACCCCGATGGATACGGCGTCCAGAACCGCCACATTGAGCCTGCCGCTGCCCAGGCCTGCCATTCCGCGCCGGAAATAGGAGCCGTAATTCCAGAAAGCCTTGGCCATTCTGAGAGGGGGCGGCAGGAATAATTTGCAGAGCAGGAAGGAAGAAACTTTCCCGGCTATCTTAAGGGAAAAGGATTGGCCCAGTTTCCTGGCTTCCGCTCGTTCTTCCGGTTCATGGCTGCGGAGCGTTTCCGGCCTGAGCCTGTCCAGCGCGCGGAAAATGGTCTGGGGATTCGCCCCTTCGTACAGGATGAACACCCCCCCGTTGCAGGAAGTGGCCTTGACGGAGCTGACCCCTTTCAGCTTCAGGAGCCTGCATTCAATGCCGCAGGCCTGGTCATGGTTGAACATGCCGCGGCCGCAGCGCACCCGGAGCCTGCCGGGCGTATGGTGGATAACCTGATAGTGCATCGGTTTGGAAAAATGAAAAAGGGGGAAACGCCCTTCTCCGTGCGTTTCCCCCGTTGGAGGCTGCCCGTTCCGCCGGCGGAGAAGGAAACGGGCTGCCCCAGTATGATGATGAACAATGAGATTGTTACTGTTCCGGCTTGCGGTTTTCAGCGGCGGCCTCGTGGCACAAGTCCTGCGCTTCTTCACGGATATTGGCCAGTTGCTCCATGGCCTTCTGCTGGATGAGCATGGCTTTGGAAAGCCCCTGGACGGCCAATTTCCTGGTAGCGGGGCTTTTAACCACTTTCGTGCCGATGGCGGCGGCGATGACTCCGCCGACGAAGCCCCAGAGGCCCTTGTTGTTGATGTAACTCATGGTAATGTTTTTTGTTGGGTTCAGCCGGCCTTGGCGGCATGCAGCCGTTTCTTTCCCGGAAGGGTTGGATGATCTCCAATAGGCCTGCTTTTTTGTAACGTTCCGCAGGTTTCAGGTCAAGTTGAATTAGTTCCAACTAATTTTTTTACGGTACGTAAAATTATTTTAAAGATTTTTCAATACATTGATCATAAAAGAGGTATGAAACGTGCTTCATGGAAGGAGTTCCAAATTGGAAAAGGGCTAAGGGAGAAAAAGTGTTGACTCAATAGTTAGTTCTATCTAACTTTGCCGCGTTGCATGAACTTGACCCATACAGGACTTCACCGTTTCTTCCGCCGGATTTGCCGGTACCGGAAACTGGCCGGGCTTCTCGTCCGGCGTCCCAGATACCGCCTGCTCTGCGGGGACTGTGAGTTCTGTATGGGCGCATGCGGCAAAGCCGTGGATGCACAGTCCGCCGCAGGCCGGGAGCAGGAATGCTCCTCCGCCATGGAAGGCTGAACATCCGCGATTGACGAGGAAGACTCAAGATACAGCATTACTATGAAGAAACGCTACATGATACCCGCCCTGCTGGCCTGCTCCGGCTTCTGCATGGCCGGTACGGCATCCGTAGCCACTACCGCCGCCGCTCCGGCTGCGGAAGAGGCTGAAGGCAAAGGTTCCATTCTGGACGACATCGACCTGTTCGGGGACGAATACGGCGATGAAAGCACGCCCATTCCGAACGATCTTCTGACCAGGGCCCTGACGGATCTGCATAAAGGCGCTTACGAGAAAGCCGGTTTCCAGTTCCTGGTGGAGCAGGCGTTCCTCTATACCAAGGGCCACCATGCGGCCGCGAACGAAGAGACTGCCGGTTCCAGCCAGAGCTGGTACAAATTCCCACGCCCAGGCCGGGCTGCAGCTGTTCAAATCCAGCCGCAACCAGGGCACCTGGATCAAGAGCGAGCTTTCCGGCTCCGTGGCCCTGAACAGGCATACGCACCGCACCACGCTGGACGACTCCTGGGGCGCGAGCGGCCCCGCCAACTGCGACGTTTTTGAAGACGGCTACTTCTACCTGCCGGAACTCCTCCTTTCCCAGGGTTTCATGGACGGCCAGCTCGTCATCATGGGCGGCATGATCAACCAGACGAACTATTTTGACGCCAATACGTATGCCAACACCACCTTCGGGCAGTTCGGCGGCGCTCCCTTCGTCAACAACCAGGTGCTTCCGCTGGGGGACTCCAACTTCGGGTTCGTGGGGCAGTACCAGTTCAATGAAAACTGGTTCATCCAGGTGGGCGGCAACATGATGGACAATGAACCCCGCCGCAACCCGTTCCACCACACGACCGGAAAATCCTTCAACCTGCTCGGTGAAATCGGCTGGACGCATGAAAAGGCCTTCGGCATCGGCACGGGCACGTACCGCCTGCAGCCGTTCATGTTCCATGCGGACGGCAAGAACCATGGAGGCGTGGCGTTCAACCTGGAACAGGACCTGGGCAGCAGCCCGTTCGCCCTGTTCGCCCGCGCCGGCTGGAGCAGCGCCGAATCAGGCAACATCTGCGGAGCGGAAGCCCAGGCGTCCGCCGGGGTCATTTTTTCAAGAAACCTCTGGAAGTCATGACCGGCTTGAAAGAAGCGGACGGCAACTTCTTTGGCGTAGGCTTCTCCGTGAGCAAGCCGGATGCCGACACGCTGGCGGAAACGCGGCCCGGGCATGACCGGGAAATGATTCTGGAATGCACGTACAGCTTCTCCATTACGCCGTACTGCCTCATCCAGCCTTCCTACCAGTATGTGAAGAATCCTTCCGGGCGGGATGACGTCAACTCCGCCAATATCTTCTCCGTACAATGCGTCGTCACGTTCTAGGCGGGAAATGTCCCGAATCTGTGGAAGCGCAATAATAATCAAGTCTTCCTTGTCCGTCTGCATGCAGAGAGCGGAATCCTGCGTGCAAGGGCATTGAAGGGGTCTGCATGACCTGGCGGCAACGTCGCATTCTCGATCAGGTAGGGGGTGCGGCGTTGCTTATTCTTTATCTCAAAGGAAGCGAGAGGCGCTTGAAACGCCTGTGTTCCTGAACCCCGTCATTCCGTTGTCCGGACTGGGGCGCTGCGGAAGAGGCCTGTACGGAGGAGGCCGGCGCCGTATTCCGCACCGGTTCCCTGCGGGCCGTATCCGCCTGACAGGAGGCTGCCAGCAGGCAGGCGGCTCCTATCATGATACATGTGTACTTGTTCATCATCTTATGTTGTGCGGCTGGTTGTAGCCGCTGATGGTTAGATTAGCACTTCTTCCCATCTGTTGAAAGTTCTTTGGTTTGACTAACAACAAGTTAGGTGAATTAAACACGAAGAAGAACGTTAAGGTCAGCGCCTTGCACGCTGCCGGATTTATGACAATTGATGACATTTCCGGCGTCAGGAAACATTTAAAACCATGTTGACTTGGATAGGAACTGTCTTAAACTGACAGAATGAGTAAGGTTCAATGGGAAATTTCAAATGATGAAGTGACCGACCGTGATACTGCTCTGCGCCGCTTGCAGGAGGGAACGACTGGCCATGTGGTATGCGCCCGCGACGGCGCGTGCCTCCAGTCCTACAAGGAAGCGGACGGCATCTACCACTGTGAAATCGTGTTCAAGACGGGCTCATGCTGCCCGCCGGTATTCGCCGCTCCGGAAGGGGTGACGGGGCAGGAGCTGGAAACGCTGTACGACCGTTTTGCCAGCGGTGACGACTTCTCCTTTGTGGAAAAGGAATGGGAGCCCCTGATGGCCGTGGAGTACCGCCACCGCCACAATGTGATGTGGTTCATCTTCCTGTTTATCGCGCTGGTGATTGCGGCCATGGCGGCGTACCAGCACGGCTGGATCGGTTAAGGAGGGAGCGCATGCGGCATGCGCAGAAGGAAAGAACCTGCAAACCGCGGGCGGTCTGCAGGTTCTGAAAGAAAGGGCTGAGACTGGGCTCAGTCCTGTTTTTCTTGATCGTCGTCGTGATGGTGGCCTCCGCAGCAACCGCCGCCGCTGCCGCAGCAGCTATCGCCGCCGTTGCCGCACCCGTCACAGTTGCCGCAGCACTTGCCGCGCTTGCTGAACGTTTTATACAGCGCGTAGGCCAGGGCCAGGAAAAGGAGGGTGGCAATGATATATGTTCCCATGTTGGTGAGGGGGTTAGGAGTGGGTATGAGGGTTATTTGGAGGGTGCGGAGGGTTTCTTCACCACCAGGTAAATGAGGCCCAGCAGGAGCAATACGGCGAGCCCCTGCCCGATGCCGAAGGAAGCTTCCGCATAAAGCCATGCTCCCATCTGGTAAATCAGGAAGGCCAGGCAGTACGCCAGGGCGCACATGTAGCCGATGGCGAAGAAAGTCCATTTGGCGCTGTTCATTTCCCTTCTGATGGCTCATGGCGGCAAAGCAGGGGGCGCAGAGAAGGTTGAAAATCATGAAGGAGAAGGCGCTCAGGAACGTGAAGGCTCCCGCCTGGACCAGGCGGTCCCCGGTTTCCCCTGATTTCAGCGTCTTCATCTTCCTCCTCTTCAGCGGCGGCTTCCTCGGCGGCAGCTTCTTCAGAGGCGCCCTCCAGGGATGCCTGGAGCTCCTGGCCGGCGGGGGACATTTCCTGCGTTTCGGCGGGTTCTTCCTCCGCCTCTTCCCCGGAACTGCCGTCCGCATACAGAACGCCGAAGGTGCCGACCACGTTTTCCTTGGCAATCAGTCCGGTGATGGTGGCCATGGTAGGTTTCCATTCGCCCCAGCCCAGCGGCTGGAAGACGGGTGCGGCCACGTTGCCGATGGAGGCCAGCATGCTGTCATTCTGCTCCACGGAATCAACCTTCCAGTTGTAGCTGGAAAGGAACCAGATCAGGGCGCTGGACACGAAGATAACCGTCCCGGCTTTTTGCACGAAGGCCTTGCAGCGTTCCCACGCGTGGATGATGACGTTCTTCCAGGCGGGAACGTGGTAAATGGGAAGTTCCATGACGAAGGGGGTGGGATCCCCGGAGAACATGGCGGTCTTTTTCAAAATGAGGCCGGAAAGGATGATGGCGCCCACCCCGATGAAGTAGGCTCCCGGGGCCACCCAGGAATTTTCCGGGAAGAAGGCGCCTGCAATCAGGGCGATGATGGGCGTTTTAGCTCCGCATGGAATGAACGTGGTGGTCATGATGGTCATGCGCCTGTCCTTTTCATTCTCAATAGTGCGGGTGGCCATGATGCCCGGAACGCCGCAGCCCATGGAAACGAGCATGGGGATGAAGGACTTCCCGGAAAGGCCGAATTTGCGGAAAATGCGGTCCATGATGAAGGCCACGCGGGCCATGTAGCCGCAATCTTCCAGAATACCCAGGCACAGGAACAGCACCGCCATCTGCGGCAGGAAGCCCAGGACGGCCCCCACGCCGGCAATCACGCCGTCCTGAATCAGGCTTTCCAGCCACGGGGCGCAGTTGGCGCTTTCCAGCAGGCCGCCCACCCATTCCGGAACCCATTCCCCGAAGAAGGTGTCATTGGCCCAGTCCGTTCCCCATGCGCCCACCGTCTGGATGGAAATGTAATACACCGCCCACATGACGACGGCAAAGATGGGGAGGCCCAGCCAGCGGTTGGTGATGATGCGGTCGATCCTGTCGCTGCCCGTCAGGCTGCCGATACCGGCCTTGACGACGGAATCCGCGGTAATGCGTGAAATGGAATTGTAGCGCTCGTTGGTGATGATGGATTCGCTGTCGTCATCCATCTCCTGTTCCATGGCTTCAATGATCCCGTTGATGCGGGACTGCTCCTCAGGGGTGAGCGCGAGCTGGTCCGCGACTTTCTGGTCCCTTTCAAAAACCTTGACGGCAAACCATTTTTTCTGCTGGTCCAGGCATTTGCCGGTGATTATTTCCCCTATTTCCCCGATGGCTTTTTCTAGACGGTCCGGGAAGTGCACGGCGCGCGGGGCCCGGGCATCCTCCGAGGTGGCCGTTTTACGACGGCGTCCACCAGTTCACGGATTCCGGTCCCTTTCAGGGCGCTGATTTCCAGCACCTGGCAGCCGAGATCCCGGGAAAGCTTTTCCGTGTCAATGCGGTCGCCGCGCTTCCGGACAATGTCCATCATGTTCAGGGCGATGATGACGGGAACGCCCAGCTCGCAAAGCTGGGTGGTGAGGTAAAGATTGCGTTCCAGGTTGCTGCCGTCAACCAGGTTCAGGATGAGGGAGGGATGGTCCGTGACCAGGTAATTCCGGCTGACGACTTCCTCCAGGGTGTAGGGGGAAAGGGAATAAATGCCCGGAAGGTCTTCAATGATGATGTTCTTGTGGCCTTTCAGGCGGCCTTCCTTTTTTTCCACAGTAACGCCGGGCCAGTTCCCGACGTACTGGCTGGCGCCTGTCAGGGCGTTGAAGAGAGTGGTTTTTCCGCAGTTGGGATTGCCCGCCAGGGCGATGGTAATGTTGCTCATGGATGTTTCCTTGTCTTGATGTATGGGTGCGCCGTCTTGCTGTCAGGTCAGGAAACGTGCGGTAATAAGGGCGGAATCAATGGATATGGATGTTCTCGGCTTCCGATTTGCGGATGGAGAGTTCGTAGCCGCGGACAGTAACTTCAATGGGATCTCCCAGGGGGGCGACTTTGCGGATGAAAATCTGCGTTCCCTTGGTGACTCCCATGTCCATGATGCGCCTTCTGACCGGGCCTTCCCCCGCCAGTTTCCCGACGGTGACGGTTTCCCCGATCAGGGCGTCTCTTAATGTACGGTGTTTGGTCATAGAATGATGGCTGATTGTTGGATGAGAAGGTTCAGGCCACGAATATCTTGCACGCAAGAGCCTTGCTGAGAGCTATCCGGGACCCCTTGACATTGACGATGAAGTTTCCGCCGTTTTCAGAAACGATGGAAACTGTGCTGCCGGCAACGAAGCCCAGGCTTTCCAGAAAACGCCGGGTTTCATCCCTGCCATGAATTTTGTTAACCTGGCGAATATCGCCGATGTTGAGCATGGAGAGTGGCATGGTGTGTGTATGAATCAAATCCGGGAGAAAGTTAGTTTCATCAAACTAGTAAGTCAATGATATTATGCGCCTGTGTTTTCAATTTGGATAAAAATTATTCATCATGAATCATTTACCCATTAGTTTAATCTAAGTATGACGCGGAGGAAAAGCCGGAAACGGGGGTTTTCCGGCAATAAGCCGGAAGGGGGAATACAAAAAGCCGCGCCATGAAGGTTCATGGCGCGGCTGGAAAAAAAAAATGCTTTCCTCTGGCTCAGGAGGCGGGGCAGACTTCGCCCTGGACGGGCTTGCCGTTGTATTCCCCGGTCAGGGTTTTCAGGAAGGCCACCAGCAGGCTCACCTCCTTCTTGTCCAGTTTGTCGTAGCCGAGCTGGTAGTGGTACATCTTGGTGATGGCTTCCTAGCGTCTGGGCGGAGGCGTCATGCATGTACGGCCAGGTAAGCTCCACGTTGCGGAGGGTGGGAACGCGGAACCTGTGCCTGTCTGATTCCTTCTTGGAAAAGTTCATCAGGCCGTTGTCGTCATTGGTCTTGGCGCGTCCGGCAAAGAAGTCTCCCTTGAGGTCGGCGTATTCAAAGGACTGGCCGCCCATGGCGGGGCCGGTGTGGCAGGTCTGGCAACCGAGCTTGAGGAAGAGCCTGTAGCCCTTCTTGGCATTCTCGCTGATGGCGTTTTCATCACCCTTCAAATAACGGTCGAACGGGCTGTTCGGCGTGATGAGGGTCTTTTCATATTCCGCGATGGCGTTTGTGATGGTTTCTCCGTTGAAGCCCTGGGGATAAACCTTCCTGAATTCCGCGGCAAACGCGGTGTCCTGGTTCAGCTTGGCGGCGATCTGGTTCCAGTCGTCCGGATGTTCGTAACCCATTTCCACCGGGTTCAGGGGAGGTCCGCCCGCCTGTTCCTGGAGGCTGGCGGCGCGTCCGTCCCAGAACTGCTTGGTGTGGAAAGCGGCGTTGAAGACGGTGGGGGCGTTGATGCCGCCCTTCTGGCCGCGGACTCCGGTGGAGGTGGCCAGGTTGTCCGTGCCGGCCTTCTCCAGGGAGTGGCAGGAGGCGCAGGAAACGGTATTGTCCGTGGAGAGGCGCACGTCATGGAACAGCTTGTAGCCCAGGGCCACCTTGGCCGGATCCGTGGGAAGGGCGTCTGGAATGGGGGAGATGGCGGTGATGGCGTACTCCTTGCCCACCATGTCGCCGAAGATTTTCAGGCGTTCATCCTTGACCCACTGGAGCATGGCTGCTTTTTCCGGAAGGGTGAGCGTGCTGCCCCAGTGCACCATGGTGTAGGAGGTGGGTGGCATGGAATTGATCTGGAGCACGTGTTCCAGTTTGGAAAGGGTCACGGCAGTGGGCGGTTCATCCATGTTGTAGCTGCGCTGTCCGTCCCGGATGTGGCGCGCCAGCAGGCCGCCGGAAAGGGTGTTCACCAATTCGGAAATGTGGGTGCCGGGCTTATGGCAGTCCGCACACTTGGAGTTCATGGTATGTGCGGTGATTTCCGCCGCCTGGGCGGATGTCAGGGGCTTGATATTCTGGTTCGGCAGGAACAGGGGCGCGACTGCCGCCGTCACGATGACCGTGCCGCCCAGAATGGCCCCGGCCGTGATGAAGGAACGTGTTTTGCTCATGAGATTCTCAATGACGTGGAATTGCCTGTATGGTAAAAGGGAAGGGTTAATATATCAAGATTTATTCTAAAGTTCGCCGGCCTTTCTCAAATCTTCGTTAATGGCCTCCAGCACGTCCGCTTCCGGGGTGAAATTGGCGGCATGGTAGGAGCTGCGGACCAGCGGCCCGGACGCCACGTGCCTGAAGCCCTTGGCTCGCGCGACCTCCTCATAACGGACGAAGTCGTCCGGATGGATGTATTTGACCACCGGCAGGTGGTTGCGGGAGGGCGCAGGTACTGCCCCAGCGTCAGCACCGTGACGCCGTGTTCCAGCAGGTCGTCCATGGACCGGAAAAGCTCGTCTTCCGTCTCTCCCAGGCCCAGCATGATGCCGCTTTTGGTGGAAACCTTGCCGTCCACGCAGTCCAGCGCCATCCGGAGGACGCGCAGGGAGCGCTGGTACTGGGCGCGGAAGCGCACGATGGGCGTCAGGCGTTCCACCGTTTCCAGATTGTGGCCGAAGATGTGGGGACGTGCCGCCATCAGCGTCCGGATGGAGGAGGGCTTCTCATTCAGGTCCGAGGCCAGCACCTCAATGATGGTGGAGGGACTGGCTTTTCTGACGGCCCGGATTACTTGGGCGAAGTGGGCGGCGGCTCCGTCCGGAAGGTCGTCCCGGGTGACCATGGTAATGACGGCGTGGCGCAGCTTCATGTGCACGACGGCGTCCGCCACGTGCTGCGGCTCCTCCGGGTCCAGCGGAAAGGGCTTGGCGGTTTTTACGGCGCAATAGGCGCAGGCGCGCGTGCACCGCTCCCCGGCGATCATGAAAGTGGCCGTGCCCTGGTTCCAGCATTCGTAGCGGTTGGGGCAGTGGGCTTCTTCACAGACGGTGAACAGGTGCTTGCCTTCCACAAGCTGCTTGACGTCCCAGAATTCCCCGGCCGTTGGGCAGGCGCACCTTGATCCAGGACGGCTTGCGTTCCGTCCCTTCCGCAGTCTCGTTGTCGTTCCGGTGTTCCATAGCCCCGCTAGCTTGCCGTGAGTCCGCTGCTTTGGCAAATGCAAAGTGCTTTATTCGGGGCCGTCTTCCCCGTTTTCATCCGGGATTGCGCGGGAGTCCGCAGCCAGCTTCTTCCGTTCTTTGGCCGCCAGCCGCGCCGCACGGAAAAAAATTCCTGGAGGTGGTGCAGGCATTCGTCCCCCAGAACGCCGGGACGCACCTCGCACTTGTGGTTGAGGGGAGGGTTGGAATCCAGCAGGTTGATCCAGCCTCCCGCGGCTCCGGTCCTGGCGTCCGGACAGCCGAAGACCACCCTGTCCGGGCGGCAGTGGACGATGGCCCCCGCGCACATGGGGCACGGTTCCTTGGTGACGTACAGGGTGCAGCCTTCCAGCCGCCAGTCGCCCAGAGCCTCCTGGGCTGCCGTCAGGGCGATCATCTCCGCATGGGCCGTGGCGTCCTTGAGGACCTCCACCTGGTTCCAGCCCCGGCCGATCACGCGGCCGTCTTTCACCACGATGGCCCCGATGGGCACCTCCCCCTTCACCAGGGCTTTTCTGGATTCTTTCATGGCTTGGCGCATGAACCATTCGTCCGAACCGGGCATTTCCATCATCACGGCGCCTATCATGGACTGGACGGCGCATCCCTGGCAAGCCCTTTCTGGAGGATATTTATTGTATTTTATACAAGAAGTTCGGCATGCCGCGGAAAGGGATGGGTGTGAATGCGTTTTTGCGTTGATTCCAGGGGGTGCGTGGCATAAGTATGAACCATGAGCTTTTCAGAACCCTGCGCATTGGCCGTGGACTTCGGCGGTACGAGCATCAAAATGGGCGTGACGGCGGGGGACCGTATTCTGGCGACAGCGGACCGCATCCCCACCGCCATGTTTGAAAGTCCCCAGGCGATTATTGAGGCCATGATTGCGGCGGCCCTGAACCTGCGCGGGCAATTCCCGTCCGCCTGCGTGATGGGCATGGGGATGCCGGGATGGTGCGATTACTACAGGGGGACTCTTTACCAGCTTACCAATGTCCGGGTATGGGACCATGAAGTTCCGGTGAAGGAGCTGATGGAGCAGGCGCTGGGCCTCCCCGTCGTGCTGGACAATGACGCCAACTGCATGGCGTATGCGGAATGGAAGTTGGGCGCCGGTCGCGGCATGTCCAGCCTGGTGTGCCTGACCATGGGGACGGGCATTGGCGGCGGCATTGTGGTGAATGACCGCATCCTCCGGGGAAACGGCTTTCCACCGGGGAGCTGGGGCAGACGAGCATCCATTACCAGGGCAAGCCCGGCCCGTTCGGCAACCGGGGAGCCATTGAAGAATACATCGGCAACAACGAACTGGCGGCGGAGGCGGTCAAACGGTATGCCGGGGCGGGAATCGTCAAAACCGTGAACGAATGCACGCCCAGGGACCTGACGAAGCCGCCCGCGCGGGCTGTCCCATCGCCCTTCAGCTATGGGAGGACACGGCGGAAATGCTGGCCTGTCTCATCATGAACCTGATGTACACGCTGGTGCCGGACGCCTTCATCATTGGCGGGGGGGTAGCCAAGGCCGGAGACCTGCTCATGAAGCCCCTGCTGAAGAACCTCAGGGAGCAATTGTTCCCCATGCACATGGAGGAGCTGAAAATCCTGCCCGCCAGATTTGGCGCGGAAGCGGGGCTGCTGGGCGCCGGCGCCATGGCGATGGACGAATTCCTGGGGCAGGGAGTTCTGGAACGTTTTAAGAAAGAAGAAGTAGCAAAAGCTCTTTGTTAGATTGAACTAACATAGGACTTGCCATAGCGTAGACGCAGGCGTACAAGCGGAACAGGTCATGAGTATGGAACATTCCCACGAACATTTTTTACAAGGAGCTTCCTGCTGCGCCGGAGGGTGCTGTTCCGGAAGCTGCTGCGGCTCTGGAGACGCCATCAGGCCCGTTCCCGCCGTGCTGGGCATCGCCCTGTTTGTCGCCGCCCTGGTGATGGGAAGCGATTCCTGGAGCGGCATGGCTGCATATGCGGCGGCCTACCTGCTGATAGGCTGGGATGTATTGAAGGCGGCTTTTTTGGGGTTGAGGCACGGGCGTGCCATGGATGAAAATTTCCTGATGAGCATTGCCTCCCTGGGAGCGATGTTCCTGGGGGATTATTCCGAAGCCGTCGGGGTGATGCTTTTCTACCGCGTGGGAGAATATCTCCAGGAGCGCGCGGTGGGCAGTTCCCGCCGGTCCGTGAGCGAACTGATGAACCTGAGGCCTGAATCCGTCCATGTGAGGGAGGGCGGCACTGTCCGTGACGTTCCTCCCGCGGAGGTCCGGCCCGGTTCCGTGATTGAAGTGCGCCCCGGAGAGCGTGTCCCGCTGGACGGCACGGTGACGGAAGGGAATTCCGTCCTGGATACCTCCGCCATGACCGGTGAATCCCTTCCGGTGGAGGCCGGGGCCGGAAGCACCGTGCTGGCCGGGTACATCAACGGACAGGGCGTGCTGGAGGTGCGCACGGACCGGGACTGGCGGCATTCCGCCCTGGCGAGGGTCCAGGAACTGGTGGAAGCCGCTTCCGGCCATAAATCCCCCCTGGAAGGAAGGCTGTCCACGTTTTCACGCATCTATACGCCGCTGGTGATCTCCATTGCCGTTCTGGTGTTCCTGCTTTATCCCTTCGTCACGGGCGGAAGCTGGACGGACGGCCTGTTCCGCGCGCTGGTGCTGCTGGTGATCTCCTGCCCCTGTGCGCTGGTGCTGTCCATCCCGCTGGGCTTCTTTGCCGGGATAGGGCGGGCGGCGCGGCAGTCTGCTGAAAGGGAGCAACTACCTGGATGCCCTGCGGAAAGTGAAGACGGTGGTGTTTGACAAGACCGGAACCTTGACGGAGGGCGTCTTTTTCCGTGGATGAAGTGCTTCCCCGTGACGGAGTAACGCCGGAGGACCTGCTGTACTGGGCGGCGCACGCGGAAAGCTCCGCCTCCCACCCGCTGGGGCGTTCCATCGTAAAGGCGTATGAAGGCAGCCTGTTCCCGGACCGTGTGGCGGAGCTGGTGGAAGTAACGGGGGCGGCGTTTCCGCCCGTGTGGAAGGGAAGGCTGTGCTGGTGGGGAAAAAAGGCTTTTCTCCAGGAGGCGGGAGTAGAGGCAGGGGAGGAAGAGGATCGCGGCGTAACCATTTACGTGGCTCTGGACGGCGTTCCGCTGGGACGTTTGCGTCTGTCTGACCGGATCAAGCCGGGGGCGGAACAGGCGGTGCGGGAATTGAGGGGGCTGGGCGTTTCCAACCTGGTGATGCTGACGGGGGATTCCTCCTCCGCCGGTGCGGAGGTGGGGCGCAAGCTGGGGCTGGACGAGGTGTTCAGCGGGCTGATGCCGGCCGGCAAGCTGGAGCACGTGCGCCGGCTGAAGCCGGAAGAAGGCCTGCTCGCCTTTGTGGGGACGGCATGAATGACGCTCCTTCCCTGGCTGCCGCGGACATCGGCATAGCCATGGGCGGCGTAGGGTCTGATACGGCTCTCCAGGCTGCGGACGTGGTGGTGATGAAAGGAGACCCCGTTGCCGTTCCGCAGGGGATGGTTCTGTCACGGGCGACGGAGCGCATTATCGTGCAGAACATTGTTCTCATCCTGGGCGTCAAACTGCTGGTGATGGTGCTGGGTATTCTGGGGCTGGCCGGTATGTGGGCCGCCGTCATGGCGGATGTAGGCGTCTGCCTGCTTGCGGTGGGCAACTCCATGCGTATTTTCCGGGTAAAACTGGACGCGTGACGGAGGAGAATCCGTTCACTCCACCCCCCTTGTTCCGGCGGAGCGGCTCCCGGCAAACATGCTATCCATGATGTCCATGGTGTCCATGATGTCCATGATGTCCATGATGTCCATGATGTCCATGATGTCCATGATGTCCATGATGTCCATGATATTGCCGCGGAACCCGGAAATGAAGGGGAACATCCCCATAAAAAACCTCCGTCCCGGTGAGGGAACGGAGGCGGTAAAGACGGAAAAAGGGAGGTGAACCTTAACGCAACCCTGTCAGCAGGAGTTCCGCATTGTTCTGTGTCTTGGAGATATTTTGCAGGAGGGCCTGGAGGCCTTCCCAGCCCGGCTTCATGGCGAGCTGGCGGCGAAGCTGCATGATCTTGACGAACTCCTGTTCGTTGTACAGCCTGTCGTCATTGCGGGTGCCGCTCTGGGAAAGGGGAGATGCCCGGATAAATGCGCCGTTCGAAAGCTCCCGGTCCAGCCGGATTTCCAAATTGCCCGTTCCCTTGAATTCTTCAAAAATCACTTCATCCATTCTGACTCCGTATCCACCAGGCACGTGGCGATGATGGTCAGGCTGCCGCCTTCCTCCACGTTGCGCGCCGCGGAAAAGAACTTGCGCGGTTTTTCCAGCGCATTGGAACCCAGGCCGCCGGACATGATGCGTCCCCCCCGTCTGGTTGGCGTTGTAGCCGCGGGCCAGCCGGGTAAGGGAGTCCAGCAGGATGACGACGTCCTTGCCCATTTCCACCAGCCGCTTGGCTCTCTCAATGACCAGGTCGGAAACCTGGGCGTGGCGGCGGGAAGGCTCGTCAAAGGTGGAGGCGTACACCGGAGCATCCACGGTTTCTTCAAAATCCGTTACTTCCTCCGGGCGTTCGTCCAGCAGCAGCACGATCAATTCCACTTCCGGATAATTAGCCCTGATGGAACGGGCGATTGTTTTCAGAAGAACGGTTTTGCCGCCGCGCGGGGGCGCCACGATCAGGCCGCGCTGGCCTTTGCCGAAGGGGGTCATGAGGTCCAGCACGCGCATGGCGGCGGAATTGACCTCCTTGTTTTCCAGAAGGAGGCGTTCCTTCGGGAAGAGGGGGTGAGGCGTTCAAAGTCACTGCGCGCCCGGTACTCTTCTGCGGGGATGCCTTCCACGCTGATGACGGAAGAGGCGGAAAGGTACTTGTCATGGGGACGCAGCTTGCGCAGCCTGACCTTGATCTGCTGGCCTACGCGGAGGTGCAGGGGCTTGATGAGGTTGCCGCCCAGGTAAATATCATCCGGAGAGGTGCGGAAGCTTTTGACCGGATCCCTCAGCATGGCGTAATTGTCCTTGGCCTGTTCCATGACTCCGGAGACGACTACTTCATGGCCCTTTGCCAGAAGCTGCTTTCCCAGCTCAAAAAATCAGTTGGGACTTGGTGAGGGAGGCCGCGTTCCGGATAGGGAGGCTTTCCGCCATCTCCTGAAGATCGTTCAGGGGCGTTCCCGCAGTTCATTGATGTCAATCTGTTCCGGAACGGGAGCGGCGGCTTCCTCCGCCCGGGCCGGGACTGCCGGAGCGCAGGCCGTATCCCCTGCGTTTTCCTCCGGAGCGGCAGCCGGATGTTCCTCAGAAATCCCTTCCGGTGCGGGAAGGGGCTTGGGGGGAGCCGCCTGCGGATCCTCTCCGGAGGGGAGGGGCTTGTTGTCGAGTTCTTCAGTCATGAAAAAAATGTTGGTAGAGTCTTTGGATTTGCTGGCGGAGCAGGTCCGGCGGTCCTTCGTTCCAGAGGACGAAATCGGCCGCGGCCACTTTTTCCATGATAGGACGCTGGGCCGCCAGAATGGCTTCAATCATGTCCTCACGGAATCCGTTCCTGAGAGCCAGGCGGGTCTTCTGCGTTTCCCGGGAAACGGCCACCACGCACACGGCATCCTGGTGGTAGCGCGCCGATGTTTCAAAAAACAGGGGCACGTCAATGACAAACCCGGCTACCGCCGCATTCTGACGCGCCGCCCGCATTTGCGCAAGACATTCTTGGTGCAGCAGGGGGTGAATGATTCCTTCCAGCGTCCTGCGGCTTTCCGGATTCCGGAAGACAAGCTCCCGCAGGAAGTTCCTGTCCGCGCGGCCGTCTTCATCCACGCTGGCGGGTCCGAAGGCGCGGGAGAGCCTCTCCCTGAGCCTGCCGCCGTCCAGCAGCCTGCCTGCCTCTGCATCACAGTCAAAAAGGCGCAGGCGCGGCCCCCCCTTCTCCATCAGCAGGCGGATGGCGGTGGACTTTCCGGTGGCGATTCCGCCGGTCACGATCAGCGTCTTCATGAGGGAAGGGAAAAACCGGGTATGTATGGGACATAAAGAGCGGGTGAAAGGTTCACCCTTTCACCCGCTCCAATATGGACGTTATGCACGCCGCCTACATGGGAGGCAGCAGGCCTTCGGAAGCAGGCAGTGCGCTTTCCGGAGCGGCCGCGGTGGGAAGGGCGTTGCCGCGTACGGGCTGGCCCGTGGCGTCAATGATCTGTCCCGTCACGAAGATCATCAGATTCTTCTTGATGTGGTTGTCGGAGTTGCTGCGGAAGAAGCGTCCGATGAGAGGCAGGTCACCGAAGATCGGAACCTTGTCTTCCACCGTCTGCACGTTTTCCGTGATCAAACCACCGATTGCCACGGTGTGGCCGTCGTAGATGAACAGGGACGTTTCAACGGAACGCTTGGAGAAGATGGGCTGCTCAATGCGGTTTTCCGTCAGAGTCAGGGACATCGGCTTGCCGTCGGAACCAACGCCGGTGGACTGGATCGGGCTGCCGTAGTTCACGAAGCCTTCAAATTCCACGATGCTGGGCTTGAAGTTGAGGTCAATGATGTACTTGTTGTCACCAATGGTGGGCACAACTTCCAGGGTCACGCCGACGGGCTTCATTTCAAACACGCCGGGAGTGGCGGGAGTGACGGGGAAGCTGGTGACCTGGGCCTGGTTTTCGGTGCCTACAAGGTCATCCAGAACGTTGTTCCGGTTATTGTAGTTGCCGCCGCCCCAGCTGCTCACGTTGTTGGGAAGTTCCGGGGGTTCGTATTCGGTGGGGTACCAGAATTCGCGGATGATTTCAATCTTGGCGGTTTCACCGGACTTGGCGGTCACGCTGGGAGCGGTGAGAACGTCGGAACCCTTCTTCTGGGACAGGCCGCGCATCAGCATCTGGAAGGCGCCTTCGTCATAGATGCCCGTCAGGGACATGATGCCGGGAGCCGGATTCTTCTTGGTGGCTTCAGTGCGGTTGGTGCTGTTCAGCAGGTTGTCCACGGAGTTTTTGGCAATGGCGTAGTCGCCCGTGCGGTTGCCGCCGGTGGCAAGGCCGTTGATCAGGCCGTTGCCGTCCGTATTGGTGCTGTTGTTGTTCACGGGCCAGCCGCTTACGCCGCCAGGGGACTGGGTGAAGTCATCAGGAACGAGGCCGGTGCCGTAGTTCGTGCCGCCGCCCAGGAAGGTGCTGCGGTCGTTGCTGACGGAGAACGGCGTAACGATCCAGTCAAAGCCGAGTTCTTCCGTGTTTTCCTGGGTCACTTCCACGAACTTGGTCATGATACGCACCTGCTGGGATTCGCCGCGGGTGTTTTCAATGAGCTGTTCGATCAGGTCCAGGTTGCCGGAGGTATTGCGGACGACCAGGGAGGAGTTGCCGTTGACAAGGAATGCCGTGGCGCCTTCCGGGAAGCTGATGCCGCTCTTTTGCAGCAGGCTGCGGATGGAGGGCATGGGCTTGAGGCCGGAGGAGCTTTCACCGCCGCCGCCGAAGGGGTCTTCGCTGACGTCGCCGCCGCCGTCGCCGACGGTGGTGCGGAGAGCGGACTGGAAGCCCGGAGGCACGGAGAAGGTGCGCTGGTAGAGATCCACGTCATTGCCGCCGGCAGGAAGGATGGTGACGGCATAGTCTTCCACCTTCTGGCGCAGGCCGGCGTTGCTGCAGATGAAGCGGAGCACTTCCAGCATGGGAACGTTGGTCAGCTTGAGCTGGCCGATCTTGCGGGTGCGGATGCTTTCCTGCGGAGCGGCAACCGGAGCGACTTCCGTGACGTCCGTTGATTCCTCGCCGAAGCCGCCGTCGTCAGCTGCGGGAGCTGTCGGAGTAACGGCTGCGGGCTGGGAGTCGTTGATAACAAAGTTGATGCCGCGTTCGCCGTTCGGGCCTACCGTACGGTCCAGTTCGATGGACTTCTTGCGCAGGTAGTCGATGGCGTCTTCCACGGTGGTGTCTTCAAAGGAGACGGAGGGGATGATGATGCTCTTGAGCTTCATCAGGTTGGCCGTGGCGCCGTTGACATCCGTGATCGGGGCGTTGTCCGCTCCGTCGGCTCCGGTCGGGACTTCCATCGGAATGGGGCGTTCCCACATTTTGTCTACTTCCGCAAGCATGGTGCTGCGGGTCTCGTCGTAGGCGGCCGCATAATAGGCCATTCTGCGGCGGTTGACCGTTTCCTGTCCGCGGCGGGCTGCCACGTTGTACGGGTCAATGGAAAGAACCTTGTTGAATTGGCGATGGCTTTGTCGTAGTCGCCGAGGTCATAGTAACCATAGGCCATGTGAAGGAGGGTGTTCACCTTTTCCACGTTCTTGACGTGTTCGGGGGTAAGCGCCGGATTCGTGCGAATCGGGTCCTTCATGTATTCGAGCGTCTGCTTGGCAAGCTTGGCGCTCCGGGGATTGAGCTTGATGGCGTCCTGGAGAAGCTTGTCGGCTTCGTCATAACGGCCCACTTTGATGTATTCCTGAGCAACGGCGATGCTGGCGTCGCCAATGTGGTTGGCGATGGCTTCCTTGCGCTGGTCGTTGATCGGCGCGGAGGGCAGCATGTTGTAAGCGGCATTGTATTTGTCCAGGGCTTCTTTGTACTTGCCTTCGCGGTACAGGGTGCGGCCTTCTGCAAGGAGCTGCATGGCTTCCTGGGTCTGCGCTGCGCGGCGGGCCATGGCTATGCGCGCTGCATCGGACTGGTAGTAACTGCCCGGTCCGGCGTAGGACGATCCCAAGGCACTGGAGGTTCCGACGGCGCCGCCATCACCAGCCTGCGCAAACGGGCAGGAGGCAGCAATGGCCATCAGCGCGATCAGGGAACGCTTCGGTTGATAAAGTGGTGCGTGGTCCATAGTTAGGTTCTTCTTTTTACATGTTTTTCGGATTTGTGAAGCTTTTTTTTCAGAAAAGTTTAAATCCGGGTCTATTTTTTCTTGCTCAGTGTTGTTTGTTCTCCAGTGGTTTTGTTGGCAATGGTTACGGTCTGCGTAGCATTATCAACGGTTTTCAGCGTATAGGTCTGTTTGGTGTCTCCCGGGATCTGGAAGTCGGCGCCTTCCTCCACTTCAAAGCTGGTATCCCGTTCGGGGCCGGCGGCGATAGTAAGGTTTACTTTCTTATCAATGATTGGAATGACGTATTTTGTGCCGCGCCTGATGGTGTAGGTTTGGCCGTTTTTGGTCGGCTTTAAATCCTTGACGACGGCTTCCTCGTCCGTTTCCACCATGTCCAGGCTGGGGTTCTTGAATTCCTTGCTGGCGACGCTGACAAGCTCGAACCTGGGTTCGTCTTTTGTGTTCTTGCGGGTGCCGAACTTGCCGTTGGGCTGGACAATGTTTCTCCAAAGCTCCTGCCTGGCGCGGTTCATGCCCTTGAAGGTGAAGTCATTGCCGTCCGACTGCGTGAAGGCCAGGTAAAAGCCGAACTGCTTGATTTCGTCCACAAAGAGCTTGTTGACGAGGGGTGGGTGGCTGTTCGGATCATTGGGATGCGTTTTAGCCTCATATTCCTCCTGTACGGTGAATCCGTCGTTGTCAGGGTCCCGGGTGAGGACGTCCGAGTAAACGAACTCATTTTCCAGACCGTTGTCCAGGAACCATTTGTTCGGGATGTTGCCGTGGATGGGAGGTCCTGAAATAATGTCAAAGGGTTCCATTCCCCCTTCCTTGATCCAGAGATTGGGAGCTACGAAGCCCACGTACTGCTGCGTTTCCTGCGCAATGGGCTTGAGCTCATGGGAGGCGGAAAGCTCCTGATTGACTTCCGCGGCTTTCTTGATGCCGGGAGGAGGTTCAATCGCCTTTTCCGAAACCTGCGTGGTGAACTTGTACTTGTCATTCAGTCCCAGAAGGGTCACCGTACCATAGACGGCTACCCCCAGGCCCAGGACGATGCCGGAGGCCAGCAGGATTTTGTCGTAGTTTTGTTTTTCAGACATGTTGAAAGTATTTGCTGCGGTTGGTTGCCGTAATTAATCTTCAGACGGTTCCTGTGCCTTGGGCTGGTTGAAGTGGACCAGGTTGAGGGAGACCTGTACAAAGATTTGCTCCTTGCCCATGTAAGGTTTGATGAGTTGCTGGATGGCCGGTGCTGCGGGCGCAGCCGCTTCATCAGCCGGCGTCAGGGATGCCGCTCCCGCAGCGGGCTGGGCGGCGGCAGGTTTGGCCGCTGCCGGATTGGCGATGGGGGGAGGCATCATACGCTCGTTGCGGATCCGGATGGAATTAACCGTGAACAGGTAATCCTGGGAGTCCGTAATAGCGTTCATGGCTTTCAGCACGCTTTTCCCGGTTGCCCTGGAAGGCGATTTCCAGGGGCATGGGAGTCCAGGGTGCCTGGTTGGGCTCGTCAGCGTCCTCTTCCGGATTGTTCGCCGGATTTTCAATGGGGAGCTGGGGACGGTACACCTTGATGAATTTGGACAGTCCGCAGTCCGTCAGCTTGTTGACGAGGCTGTTGACGGCTTTCAATTCAAAGCCCAGCGTGGAGGCCGCCTGCACGGACGGAGCCTGGGTGCTGTAAACCTGGAAGCCGAGCCAGGAGGACGCGTCCGTAATCAGAATGTTCTTTTTCTTTGCAGGAGGCGATCAGGGCGTCCCTGAACGTTTTCAGTTCATTCTGGAATGCCGTGGGCGTGGTGGGAACCAGCGCGGAGGAAGCAAGGAAGGGCTTGTATGCCGTTTCCAGGCTGGTGACCGCCTTAGCATAGCGGTTCAGTTCCTTTTCCAGCTCCTCGTTGGATGCGCGGCTCGGCGTGATTTCAGCGGCGTTGGCGGATTTGATCTCCTTGGAGGCGACGCTGATTTTTTTTTGTCCAGCTCGCTGCGTTTGGAATTAACGATGTACCCAGTTACGGATAACCCCAGGAATAAGAGAAGCCCCACGCCCGCCACCATGGCGGCGGGCTTGTTGTCTGTAATCCAATTGCTCATAAAATATGTCTTGTTCGGGTTGGGTAATCTTATTTGTTAAAGTTCACGGGAATGGGAGTTTTTAACGGAAGCACCAGCTTGAAGGGGACAAAGGCCCCTGCCGCTGCGTCTACCTTGGCGTCCTTGGCTCCCAGCTCCATGATCTGGCGGGCTTCCAGCTTTATGTCTCCGGGCTTGAAGGTGAACAGGGATTCCTTGTTCCCGTCTATTTTTGCCTGAAGGTCCTGGATGATTCTCTGGCCGCCCAGACTGCGCCGGACAAACCCGGTCAGGCGCACGGCGTTAACGCTGTAAACGGACGGTTCATCTTCACTGGAGGTGTTCGCGGAGGATTCCATCCTGATGTCGTCCACCAGGGACGTGTTTTTATCCGACGTGAAGGAATCCTTGATAACGGAGTAGCCTGTGATCTGGGTGGTATCCTCCGGATTGAAGTGGGCCAGCGGTTCGAAGTCCGTGAACCAGTAGGGATAATCTTTGTGTTCCGACTGTTCCAGCAGGTGCTTGATGATGTCCGCATATCCGTAGCGCTGTAGTGTGAGCTGTTGGTAGGAGGCCAGGGTGGCGTCCAGTTTTTTCAGCTCCTGTTCCTTCTGGCGCAGGGCGGATTGCTCCGACTTGATGGAGGTGACGGTGGGGTGCACGCCGGCGAGGGTTTCCTCCGCCTTCTGCACGCCCATATATCCGGTGACGGCATAGGCTGCGGCGCCGAGAACGGCGATGGCGGCTCCGGCGATGATGGCGGGCATCTTCTTCTGGTTGGCGCGCTTTTTGGCAATTGCCGTGGGTTCCAGGTCAATGTTGAGGGAAGCCCTGCCGATGGCGTTGACGGCGGTGCCGATCAGGCCGCCCAGGATAAAGGCTTCACGGGAGATGGTGTTCACGTCCACGCCGGAACCCACGCCCACGTTGTGCATGGGGTTGAAGAAGGAAATCGGAATGCCCAGCTTGTCTTCCAGGAATTCCTTGGTGTAGGGCAGGGACGCGCCGCCGCCGCACAGGTAGGCCTTCACGGGAGCGCTTCCGTTCATCTGGGCGCGGTAATGGTTGGTGGTGCGCTGGATTTCGGAAGCCAGCCTGGTCATGGCCGTGCGGATGACGGTAGCCAGGTTGGCCGTGGCGGGATCCAGCCCCTCCGTCTGTCCGTTGCTCATGGAAACGAGGCCGCTGGTGGTCTTCAGGCGTTCCGCCTCCATGAAGGGAACGTTGAATTCCCGGGCGATGGCGGAAGTGACGAAGATGCCGCCCGCGGAAATGCTGCGGGTGAAGAAGCGGCCCTGTTCGCTGTAAATCAGGTCCGTGGACTTGGCGCCGATGTCGATGAGCATCACCGGCTCTTTTTCATCCGGGTAGCTGTCCACATACGCGTTGTACAGGGAGGTCAGCGCGCAGTCCACCTTGCCGGTGGAAAGGTTGTGGGAGACGATTTCGTCATTAAGGGAATCCAGATCTTCCGCCTTGATGGCTACAAGGACGGCTTCCCGTTCCAGGCCCTTGGCGGGGAGGAGGAGGTGGTAGTCCCACACCACTTCATCCAGCGGGAAGGGGACGTGCTGCTGGGCTTCAAAGCGGATGAGCTGTTCCACATCGGTATCGTCCAGGGCCGGAAGCTTGACGAAGCGGATGAAAACGGATTGCCCGGAAACGGAATAGTTGGCAACGCTGCCTTTGACATTGAGTTCCTGGACGAGGTCGGCGATTGCCTCCCCTATTTTCGTCAGGCGCAAGCCTTCCGCCGACGGGTCCAGCACTACGAGGCGCGTAGCATAGCGGTCCAGGATAAGGGCGTCTTTGGAGGTCTTGGAAAAGACGCCCATTGAAACTCTCTGGGAACCTACGTTTAATGCGACGATTTGTCGTGAATTAGCCATGGGTGATTTCTGTTAAATAAAAAATGAGATGAGAAAAATGTTGATGGGGCTTTATTCGCCGTCCGCAGCCGGAGCTTCCGTGGGCGTGCCGAACGGGGCCGGGCTGGGAGCCGCCTGCTGGCTGTTGGGCCTCATGATTTCCGGATAACGGTCATACCAGTACACGGAGAAGGGCGTTTCATCCTTGTTCAGGAGGGGATAATAGGAGGTTTCCACGATGCTGGGGGACTGGATGGTCCACCATTTTTCCATCTTGCCGCGTTCGGAGGAATAAGTGGCGACGATTTTGCCATTGTATTCCACCACCACGCCCTGGTACTTCACCCACTTGCCCCTGCCGCCTTCCGAACCGGTGATGCGCTTGACGGAAGAAGGGGAGAGATAGACGGAGGCATACGTGGCTTCCCCTACCGGAACATTGACGTATTTTACTTCCTTGTACAGTTTCAGGTACTGGCGGGCACGGTCCGGGTTGACTACGGCAATATAGAATTTGAACGTCAGGGAATCAATGTAGCCGGACTTGGGCACGGGAGCGGCTTCCACCTTGAAGGGCATTTCAAAATCCGCCCATCTCTTCGGCTTCGGGAGCGGCCGGGGATCGTCCTGGGTCATGACATTGGGGGACTGGCGCATGTACAGGGACAGCTTTTCCAACGTGACCTTCACCTGCATTCTGGGATTGCTGGTGGTTTGCGCCGATGCCGCAGGAATGAAAAGCACCGCAGCCAGCATGGCCGTGATAGTGTTAAGGATGGATTTCATAGCACAATTCGATTCCCTGATTAGTTACACCAAAAACCGAACTGTGGCTAGCAAAAATCTCTTGTTTCTTTCCATGTAACGGGTGTTGCGCAGGATGAGGCTCAATCCGGAGGTTCCCCCCGTGCGGTCAAGAAAAAATCATGCGGCATGGCTGCGGGCTTGACCTGGAAGGGGTGTTTTCACATGCTCGGCCCATGGCGATTGATTCGGATCTGCTGAAAAAGTTTTCAGAAGCCCACGGTATTTCAGGGCATGAGGATGAAGTACGGAACCTTGTGGCGCAGGAACTTGAAGGATGCGGGGAATTTTCCTCCGACGGTTCGGGAAGCCTGTTCTGCACCAATGGCGATTCAGGCCCCCGCGTGATGCTGGCCGCCCACATGGATGAAATCGGGTTCCTGGTACAGAACATCACGGCAAACGGCTTTCTTCAACTGGTGGGGATAGGCGGCTGGTGGCCGCATACCCTGTTGAGCCAGCGTGTTCTGGTGAAAACGCGTTCAGGCCGCAGCGTTCAGGGGGTGATCGGTTCCAAGCCTCCCCATTTTCTGCCGGAAGGCCAGCGCAACAGCGTCATGAGCATGGAAGCCCTGTTTGTGGACGTGGGCGCTGAAAGCACGGAACAGGTGAAAAATGAATTCGGCATTCATCTGGGTGATCCCGTGGTGCCGGACGCGGCATTCTCGCCTCTGGAAAATCCGTTCCGGGTCATGGGCAAGGCCTTTGACAACCGTGCCGGCCTTTCCGTGATGATAGAGGCCTTCAAGACATTGTGCCGGGAAGGACACCCCAATACACTGATTGCCGCCGCCACGGTGCAGGAGGAAGTGGGGACGCGTGGCGCGAAGACGGCCGGAGTCGCCATGCGCCCGGATTGCGTGATCGTGCTGGAAGGCCCCCCCGCGGACGATACCCCCGGTTTTACCGTGGCGGATTCCCAGGGAGCCCTGGGCGGCGGCGTGCAGATCAGGTTGTTTGACCCTACGGCCATCACCAATCCCCGTCTGGCCGCCCTGGCCGAGAAAACGGCGGCGGATGCAGGCATCCCCTTCCAGCTGACGGTGCGCCGTTCCGGCGGAACGGATGCGGCGGCCCTTCATCTCTCCGGCAGGGGAGTTCCCACTATCGTGCTGGGAATCCCCACCCGGTACATTCATGCCCATAACGGCGTGCTGGACCTGCGGGACTACCGCGCGGCGGTGGAACTGACGGTGGCGCTGGTGCGCGCCCTGGACCGTGAAGCCGTGGAAGCCCTTACCCATTATCTGCCCTGAAAGGAACGCCCATGAATTTGACCGCTTACGTACACGACCTGGACCCCGTCATCTGGCAGGTGACGGACTCCATTGCCCTGCGCTGGTATGGCGTGGCCTACCTGATGGGCTTCATCGGCGGCTACTTTCTGCTCTCCTGGCTGTCCCGCCGGAAGCTGTATCCCATTCCGCAGGACAGGCTGGCGGACTTTGTCACCTATGTGGCGATCTTCGGCGTCCTGATCGGCGGACGGCTGGGATACGTGCTCTTTTACCAGATACCCAACCACGGCTGGTCCCAGTTCCTGGCGGACCCGCTCATGGCCCTGCGGGTATGGGAAGGGGGCATGGCCAGCCACGGAGGAATGATCGGCGTGGGGCTGTACACGTTCTACTACGCGTGGAAGCACCGCGTCAAGTGGGTGGCCCTGCTGGACGGGCTGGCCATTGTGGCCCCCGTAGGGCTCTTCTTCGGGCGCATGGCCAACTTCATCAATGGGGAACTGTACGGGCGCATTGTATCGCCCGGATCCGCCCAGGGAATGATCTTTCCGGCGGAACTGTCCCAGGACCCGGACTTGTTCGTCCGCGTGGCCTCCCGCATCTATGAAACGCCCGGATTGCTGGACAAGCTTTCCCTCTCCGGAATAACCGTGCCGGACCACATGACTGCCGCCTGGGTGACCGACCGGGTGAGGGATACGCCCGCCATCAAGGAAATCGTGGGGCAGATGATGCAGGACCATGCGCGCTATCCTTCCCAGTTGTATGAAGCATTTGCGGAAGGAGTGCTTCTCTTTGCCGTTCTGTGGTTCATCCGGGTGAAATTCCCGCGTGCCTGGAATGGCGTGTTCTGCGGCATCTTTGCCATTCTCTATGCTGTCGGGAGAATCGTTTGCGAGGAATACCGGGAACCGGACTCCCCCTTCTCTATGGGATTGACCCGCGGGCAGTTCCTCTCCGTCTTCCTCGTGCTGGTGGGCGTCGCCTTCTTCGTCTATGCCTTTAAAACCAGGCAGACGGTGCAGGAATGCACCTTCTATGATCCTGAAAAAAAGAACAAGGAGGAATCAGCCGGAAAAGCCGCTTAAAACGGGTCCAGGTCAACTTCCCCCGTCTTGGGAATATAACTGGAAGGTCCGCCCTTGAAAATGGCGGAAATTCCGCTGGCGAAAAGCTGCAAATTCTGCTGGTCAAAGGCGAAGCGCTCGAACTCCTTCACGGAAAACAGCGTGATGGGGTCCGTATTGTAGGCCTTGAACTCCATGATGCTGGTGCCTGTGCGCATGTCTGACAGGCGCCCTTCAATGCCTACGTCCCCGCTCATGAAATTGCCGAGGATCAGGGAAGTGCCCGGAAGGGGGGACGCCAGGGAAACCAGGTCGGACATGATATTGCCGCCTACGTCCGTAGGCTTCAGCTTGACCATGGCGATGTAAAGAGTCACGCCGCCCGGTGCGGGGCGGTCAACCAGCTGCCACTTGATCCTTCCTCCGGTCTGTTTGGATTTATTCTCCAGCACCCTGCGGATGTCTTTCTGAAGCTCCGTCCTGAACTGTTCAGCCAGGGCCGGGGCCTCCTTCGGGAATCTGGCCTTGATATAATCAATATTGATGGGGGCCACATACACCTTCAAGCGCGGGGAATTCCAGATGGCCTGCTCTGTGGGGTTGTACCAGACGCCCTGGAAGCAGCTCTGTTTGGAATCCGCATGAAGAGGATGGGTAATCAAGGGGGAAACGGGCATGTGCTGGGAACTGGAACAGGAAAAAACCAATCCCGTTCCCAGCGCCAGCAGGAGCCGTGAAATAGCACCGTACATGCAGGATAAGACGGCGCCCGCATGTCCGGTGTTCGAGTCATGACCCGATTGTCATCAAGAGTTTTCCCCGGCGGGGGAAATCAGGAATGGGAAGGCTCCTCCTCCAGAATTTCCGCAATCTGCCGGGCAAAACGGTCCAGGTTGTACTTGTCGCAGGCGAACTCCTCAAAACTGTTGCAGGAAAAAATATTGATGGGATCCCTGTTGCGCCCGTAAAATTCCTTCAAGATCGTCCCGTTATCCAGGGAAACGATGTTGCCTTCAATCCCTACCGCTCCAGAGGCGAAATGATTGATAATGAAGGAAACGCCCGGAATCGGCGAGACGATTCCCACGCCCAGGGCCACGACTTTTCCCCCAACGTCCGTGGGCTTTAATTGGACGATCGCCAGGGAAACCTTCACGCCGGGCGTGTGCGGGCGGTCGCTCAGCACCCAGCGGACATGATTGCCGGGCTTCTCATTATTGCGGTCAATCAAGAGGCGAACCTCCTTTTGCAGGGAATCCCGGAATTCGCGCGCCAGGTAGGGGGAAGCCTCCGGGAACTGCTGCCGGATGGAGCTGATTTCCACGGGGGCAATGTAAACGTACTGCCGCCTTTGCTGTTTCCAGAGGAATTGCCCGGCGGAGGGATGGCACCAGACGCCGCCGAGGTTGCCGTGCGCCTCCTTCAGCTCCGCAGCATGAGTAATGAGCGGGGAAACGGGCCGGTAAGGACCGGAGGAGCAGGAAACGCCCGTGAAAAGAATAGCTGCGGCGGAAAAAACAGCACGGAAAAGCATAAAGCCCAGAATGAACAAAAGGAATGCCGGGCCGCAAGAACTTAATATGAACCGCAGGAAGGCCGTTTCGTGTCCGGATGCATGATTGACAAGCTGGAAAAGCGGGGCATGCTGTCGGTATGAGATACGAGCCGCTACCTTCCTCCTTTTTTGTCGGCAATCGTGCGGAACTGGCTTCCCGCCTGCCCGCCGGCAGTATGCTGATCCTGCATGCCAACGACGTGTTCCCCACGAATGCGGACGGCACCTTCGCCCTGCACCAGAATGCCAACCTTTTTTACCTCACCGGGATTGACCAGGAGGAAACCGTCCTCATCATGACCATCCGGGAGGACGGCTGGGATGAAATCCTGCTGTTGCGTGAAACGAATGAACAGATCGCCATCTGGGAAGGAGCCCGTCTCACGCAGGATCAGGCGAGGGAATTGAGCGGCATCCAGGACGTGCGTTGGACCAATGAATATGATACGCTGCTGGATACCCTGGTTCCGGCCGCCACCATGGTCTTTGTGGAAGCCAACCAGCATCCGCGCTGCACCTGCCCGGTGGAAACGCGCAATGCCCGCATGACCAAGGAACTGAAGGAAAATTCCCGGATGCGGTTCTGAAAAACGTTTATGAAATCATGGCGGAGATGCGCCAGATCAAAAAGCCGGAGGAAATCAAGGCGCTCAGGAAGGCTTGTGACATTACCAATGAAGGCTTCCGGGCGCTGCTCCGGTTCATCAGGCCGGGGGTGGGGGAATGGCAGATCGAGGGCTTTCTGGCTAACGAATTCATCAGCCGGGGGCCGCGCAAATTCTCCTTCCTTCCTATCATTGCCTCCGGAAAGGACACCTGCGTGCTGCACTACATCCAGAACGACAAGAGGTGCGAGGACGGCGACCTGGTACTCATGGACATAGGCACGGAATACGGAAACTACAACTCCGACATGACCCGCACCGTTCCCGTGAACGGAAAATTCACCCCACGCCAGCGCGCCGTGTATGAAAGCGTGCTGAACATGATGACCTATGCCAAAAGCGTCCTGAGGCCCGGCATCTTGAAATCGGAATATGAGCGCCTGGTGCGCGTCTTCGCTGCCGGAGAACTCGTCAAGCTGGGGCTTGTCACGCCCGCGCAGGTGGCGGAAAAACCGTCCGATCCTCCCATCGTGCGGAAATACTACATGCACGGCTGCTCCCACTTCCTGGGGCTGGACGTGCACGACGTGGGGAAACCAACCCCGTCGTGCTGCCGGGCATGGTCTTCACCATTGAGCCGGGCATCTACATAGCGGAGGAAGGCATCGGCATCCGCCTGGAAAACGACATCCTGATCGGGGAAAAGGAAAACATTGACCTGTTGGGGGACGTGCCGCTGCTGCCTGATGACATTGAACGGCTCATGGCCCGGTAAAATGGGCCGGATTCGGTTCTAAACTTGACAATGAGGCCCGCGTGGGTTTTCATTCCCGTCCCATCATGTCGAAGAAACTCAAAATAGCACTTCCCAAAGGCAGTTTGCAGGACTCCACCGTGGAATTGTTCCGCAAGGCCGGCTACAATGTATACGTGTCCAGCCGCGGGTACCGCCCGACCTGTGACGACGACGATCTGGAACTCTTCCTGATCCGCGCCCAGGAAATCGGCCGTTACGTCAATGACGGTTTCATCGACTGCGGCATCACCGGACGCGACTGGATTTATGAAAACCGCGCGGACGTGGAAGTGCTGACGGACCTTCAATACTCCAAGGCCACCTCCAAGCCCACCCGCTGGGTGCTGGTGGTTCCGGAAAACTCCCCCTATCACCTGCGCGGAAGACCTGCAGGGCAAGCGCATCGCCACGGAAGGCGTGGGCATCACGGAACGCTGGCTTCAGGAAAAGGGCATCAAGGCCCATGTGGATTCTCCTGGGGCGCTACGGAAGTGAAAGTGCCGGAGCTGGTGGACGCCATTGTGGACATCACGGAAACGGGCAGCTCCATCAAGGCCAACAAGCTCCGCATCGTGGACACCTTGATGACCTCCTATCCCCAGTTCATCGCGAACCGGGAAACGATGCAGGACGAATGGAAAAAGCAGAAGCTGGAAAGCTTGGTCATGATGCTCAGGGGCGCTCTGGAAGCCCGCCGGAAAGTGGGTCTGAAAATGAACCTCCCCGCCGCTTCCCTCAATGGTCTCGTGGAAGCCCTGCCGTCCCTGCGCCGCCCCACCATCTCCCACCTGGCGGAAGAAGGCTGGCTGGCCGTGGAAACGGTCATTGACGAATCCGTCGTCCGGGATATCATTCCGCAGCTCAAGGCCCTCGGCGCGGAAGGCATCATTGAATACCCGCTCAACAAGCTGGTCTATTAACTTTTTTCTCACCACAGTAAAACAACAAACGAACCACAATCATGGGATCGCTCAAAAAACGCCGTAAAGCAAAAATCAACAAGCATAAGCGCAGCAAGCGCATGCGTCAGAACCGTCACAAGAAGCGTTTGCGTTACAAGTCCTAAGGTTTGTGCGCTTCGCTGCTCAAACTGGCAGTCTATCCGATTTCCGGAAAATCCCGGCGTCCTCCGTCCAGCGGAAGGACGCCGTTTTTCTTTTCAATGGAATCAGCGTTGGCTAAAAGGAAACTTTCCAACACAAAAACAATATCTTTAGTGAAGAGAAAAAGACAGCATGTGTCTTTATTCCATTGTTTTGTGATGCGGGTTGATGGTGCTCTGCATAAGGGAATAAAAGGACAGGTCAAGATGATGAAGCGATGCTGGTGTCGTCTCCCTCCCAATCCGTAAAAGAAGGTTTTCCGCTCATCCCCCGCACTCCATTCCCCTTCGCACGATTGCTGTCAGATTATATCGTTCCGAAGTGAAAGATTAGATGTGGAACTGAGCATGGGAAATTCGGAGAAAGTCTAGTTCACTTTGAGCAACTCCTAACATAAACGCAAACATCTAAAAGAAAGTAATAGAGTTCAGTAAAGAACAAATCTTTTCTTTTCTTTAAACAAATGAAAATAGAGTTATCTAGTCTAATTTAGGAGTTTAAACGTAGCAAATCATTTTAGGAAAAGAAATTGTAATGCTTTGTTGGAGAAATATAGGAGAGATTCAATGAACTGCCAAACGCTCTCTGTCATGCTGTCAATTTATTTAGAATTGAGCTTATCAATATCGTAATCAAGCGGATTGAGATGGGGTTTTGCGGATTGCTTAATGTGGGCATCATATTCTTCAGCCTAAGGTAATCTCCTTTTTCTCGTCCCCATATTCCTGGCGAATCCAATATTGTCTCAATTTTATTCTAAAATCATTGACTTTTTGCCTGAATTCTGATTTTTTTGTATACGTATTACAACCTATACTTCTATGAAACGGTCAGGACAGTTATTCATGTGGGGAAATTCTTCATGGCAATTGGAGCATTTTCTTTAGGGTTTGCAGAAGATGGAGATTTAGAGGACGAAGGGAGGGATTTATATATCAGTTCGAAGACACGCAAGTATTCTGCTGAATGTATGATCTTTGATCTGGATAGAGAGGAAGATCAAAAACGAGAAGATATTGGAATTGGAGAAGAAGCGGATTTAGAGTTGGAGGGAAAATTACTTTCTCTTGTTAATAAGGATGAGATAGAATGGAAACTTTCCGAACAAAGTGAAAAATGGGCAATACTAACAATTAATGAAAAGGATAAATTTAAAGCTGTTTTAACGGCTAAAAAGGATCCTGTTATCAAAGGAGAGGTAAGTGTGGAAGTTAAAACTAATTTGGACGATAAGCCCAAGCCAAAAAAATTTAATGTTCTGGTACCAAACAAAATAGAAGGGATAAATCTTTCTGAACGGAGTCCTGATGGTCCCCGTGATGGGAAAGTGGATGAAGTTGGGGCTTCCACTCATTTAGCTTTAGTCTTTCAGCCGCGGACGGTGAGCTTTTCAAATATAAACTTTATAGAAAGATCATTGGATAAACCTGAGGATCTTCCTGAAGGATTGGCTCCTCATATGCCTAATCCAAATCCACAACGAATTGATGAGTATAATGGACATATGAGTGATTTAATTGGAGTATATCCACCGAAGGAACATCGGGAAAATTCAATATTATTATTCCAAAATCTTCCATTGCCATTATTTTATTTTTGGCGTTGCGGGTTTTACACTGTTGTCAATGGGAAAGATTGTTGTTTAATCGGTGATGTAGTGTATATTCAAACATTTGATGAAAGTTATGATGGGAATCGTATAGATGGGTTGAAAAATTTCAAAGTTAAAATTTGTAAATTTGGATGTTCTGTTGAAAGAAGTACAGGAGGGGACGCCATTCATATAGATACAGGAACGAGAGATGATTGATCTGTAAGTATAATAATTCAGTTAGTCAAACAATCTGTTATGAAAGTAATATATATATTATCATGTTTTATTTTAGTTTTTTCGACTGTAAGCGAGGCCAAAATATTTGATAGTTCTTTAAAAAAACCTCTCCTTCATGAAACTAATGAAAAATTATATCTCCTACTATCAAACGCTGAAAAATCAGCCCTGCAGGGGGATATTTTTAAATTTTATGAACAAGCTAATAAAATACTGCCTGATATAAAAAATGATTTGCAAAAAGGGATGTGGCTTTTTTATTTGGTTGCCGCAGTTCCCTTTATTGATGACACTGTAGAAGGTAACGGAGAATGGCTATGCGAAAATTCTGATCTTGATTATGAAGTGAAGGAAAAAATGATTTTATCATTTTTTCCGAAAGAAATTAGAAAATCTAACGGAACAAAACTTCATGACGAGGCACTTGTGATGAGAGAATTGTTTCTGTTATATTCATCCATGATATTGAATCAATTTCGACAAGAATTGAATCCTCTTTTTCTTTATACATATAAATATAATAGATTTTTATATTTATATAACATGGATCTTAGGCAGGATAGAGATAGATTTACAAAATATTGTAATTACATGAATGTTAGAATTGGGAGACAAAGAAAATTGAATTCAATCATCAATAATATGGAAGAGGATTTTGTAGGAATGTTAGTCCAATTTTATCCGACTAAAGCTGTACAGGTGAAAAGATATCTTAAATTGGCGGGATATGGTGATGATGAAATTCCTGATTTATTGGATAGAACAATTGGACGAGTTCCTCAAGCTTCCTACTTGTACAAGGGTTTTCCCAAGCGCAGAAAATAATTGGTAAAAAATATCCTCATAGATAGTTTTCTTATTTAGCCTATTTATGTTTAAACTCTTATTCCTCTATTTGTTCTTCTTGCCAGCGGTTGTTGCTGGAGATTTGTCCCATCAGCGCCTGGCATGGCAGGTGGAAGGAGGGGATGTGCGGAATATTGCCGGGCTGTGCCGGCAATATGTTCAAAAGAAATTGGAGGCGGAAAAAACGTTTTCCGTGGAATCTCTGTTGAAGGACCGGGAGGTGGCGCAGGCTTGCTACATGGCCCATTTTTTTGCGTTGGTGGGGAAGGAAAGGACTTACATCCTTCATGAATTGAAGGACAAGGAATTTGTGCAATGGTTGCTGAATCACCCGGAGGTGTTTGAAAAACTGGCGTTTGCCAAGGCCTCGGGAAAGAATACGCTGGCTGTATTGCGGAATATCTGGGTGAAGGAAGGGAAAGAGCTTTCCGGAGTTGGTCTCAACATGGCATTGGGTGCGGCGTTGGTTTCTACGTCCCGGGAGCCGGAGGCATGCGAAGCCCGGTATGATTTTTACAAAAAGTCTTTTGCGGAGAAAAAACTGTTTCCGCAGTTCATTACGCTGGAACCGTGGGAATTCGGCATTCTTTTCCGGGGCAGGGAAAGTATTGAGGAGCTTGCCTGGGCACAGGATTACCTGGCTGGCAAAAAGAAGATCAAGGCGGGGAACGCAGGGTATGCCTGTTGCGGTCTGATCCCCTACCGGATGAAGAATAAGCAGGGAATCAGCGTGCATGCCGGTGGAGCGTTCTACGATCATAAACCTATTTCTTTGCAAATTTACGTGGAGTATGGGGGTGTGTGCGGCGCCGTTTCCAAAGGGGCGGCCGGGTTTGTGAAGGCGAAGGGGATTCCTTCCTACACGATCGGCCAGCCAGGGCATTGCGCCTTTGTGTGGAAGGGGGCAGACGGAGAATGGAAGATAGGAAATAACATTTATGGCTGGATATGGTCGGAAGGCGGGTCCGGAGGACCGTGGAAAGGTTCCGTTTCCACGATTACAGAGCTCCCCCGTTTTTGGAAGGGGAAGGATGCCGCTGCATCCAATCTCTGTTATTATTTATCCCTGCTGGCTGCCGATCCACAGAAGGCGGAAGCACTGCTGAAAGAGGCATTAAGACGGAATGCCTCCAATTATCCCGCATGGCAGGCCTTGATGAGAAGGAATGTCCGCCTGGCGGAGAAAGATAAATTGGCTTTGCTGGAACAATTCAAGGAGGCTTTTCCCGGAAATCCCACTCTGTGGGAGTATTTCATGAAGAATGAACTGGGGCTTGATTGGAAAAAGGCGAATGGCTATGCCGTTTATCCAAGATTGCTGGCGCAAAATGAATCATGGGATTCCGTAGACGCGTATATGCGCAATTTCTGCGCTTTAGCCCGGAAAGATATTCCGGATATGGCTGGAAAGTTGCCTTATGGGGTGAAAACCAAGAGAATCTTTTTCAAAAACTGGCTGAAATTTTACCAAGAGAACAAAATCGACCGGAAGGTGAGGGTACAAACCTGCGCTGTGCTGGAAAAGGCGCTTCCTTCGCTCTTGAGTCATGAAAAAACGGCATTGCAGTTTCTAGGGTTTTATGGGCAGGTGCTTGATTTATGGAAAGACAAGCAATTGTCGGCCCGGGCCGATACCTTCCTGACGGTATGGTTGAAGGAAGTAGACAAAGCTTCCGTACGGAAGAAGATGGCGGAAATAGGTCTGAAAGTAGCCGAGCATCTGGGAGACAAAAAAGCGCTGGTTCGTTATGCGGAGACTCAGGCTGGATATTGAATAGCGTGATTCTTTCTATCTACATAGAATAATCGTCTTTTCTGGACTGGTTGGTGATCAACATGGTTTGAGATTATTCAAACTTATACGGTCAATAGTCTGGTAGATGAAGAGAAGTATCTATGTAATTATTGTTAATTTTATGTTGCCAGGTATAGTGGTTTTTTCTTGGATTATCTATTTTTTGCTCTATCATATGCTTTGATGAAATGACACCTGGTGGCAAGTTTACTCGTATTGAGTATGTTATCTGTAGGTCCTGCCAAGAATGCAACCAACCCTTGTAGAGTGGAATTAGTAGGTATCATGTTTTTTACCACTCCTATTGGTTCGGAGGTTCCCAACATAGCAGGTTCCCAGGATGAATTGGAGATTGATTGGGAGAGTGCTGCAAAAGATTTACTGGAAGAAAAATTAGGATCTGTCGTTTCGGTGAGAGTGGATACAATTTCATTGTTGGCATTTATTAATTCAAATGGGAAATTTTTTGCAAATGTCCATTTAGTGTACGCTTACAGATTTCTTCACCATCATAAACCTGTTACTGCATGGAAATTGAAACAACAGAATAACTTGATGGATAACGGTATAGACTATTATCAAGTTGGGACGGCTGGAGTAAGAAGTGCTAAAGCGGCCGTTTTAAATGCTAAAAGAAAAATTCTTAGTGGCTTGGAAAAAGAATTGAAGGAACAATGTAAAGAACATCAGTAAATAATTATGAAATATTTAATGCTATTTAATGCTTGGATTTTTTGTTTTGCAGGCATTGCAGATTCAAATGCCGTCGAAAGCAATATTTCTGTACTGGAGGGAATTGGTTATGAAATGACCAATCCCATTTCTGTAAAAGGAGTTAAATCAAGAAAAGAACTTGATGAATATTGCCGGAATTATGTATCACAACATCTTCCTTCTTATGAGATAGGAGATACGATGATTTATATTTTAGGACAAGATACTGTACTTGAATTGGAATGCCGGGAGAAGGAAGGAAGCGCAAAAGTTTCATTGTATTTTAACATCTCGGAGTATATGGATAAAGTTAAGAAACAAAATAAGAAGTCTAACTCTAAATTCTTAAAATCCGTGAAACCGATGGATTTCCCGGAAGGGATTTCCTTACGCAAGCCTATTGTATTAAAAAAGGCTGTCACCCGTGAAGAAGTACAGAAACAGCAAGAGCAATATTTGGAAAAAAAGTATCCGGGTTATAAAATCACCCGAAAGGAAACCTGGATTTTCCATAAGAAGTTTTTGGAGAGGGTGAGTTTGAAAAAAGATGACGAGGAATTAATCGTCAATTTTGATGTTTCCGATTATATGAAAGAGTATGAAAAGAAGCATCAGTTAAAGAAAATTCAATTGTCTCCTGGTGTAGAAAGAGTGGAACTGCAACACGCGCCCATTCCGTGAACCGTGAAGCAATTCCGCCGGGTTGGAGAGTCTGTTTTTTCTCCCGGATTCAACAGCAATCATATCAGGCTGTGCCGCATCGGAATCTTATGCCTCCTTTTCTTCCCGGAACCGTTTCAGAGGAATGGTGATGGTGAAGACGGTTTCCCGGTGGGGAGTGCTGGAGACGGTGATGGCGCCGTCGTGAGCCTCCACGGCGCGTTTGACGATGGAAAGGCCCAGGCCCGTTCCCTTGATTTCCGAGGAGTGGTGGGTTTCCACCCGGTAGAAGCGGTTAAAGAGGAAGGGAAGGCTTTCCGCGGGGATGCCTACGCCCGTGTCCGTGACGGTGATCACGCAGGCTTCCGGTGTTCTGGCCGCGGCCACAGTGACGGAAAGGCCCGGTTCCGTGTTTTGCTTGAGAGCGTTTTCCACCAGGTTGAACAGAACCTGCGTCCAGTAGAAGGGGTCCCCGTAGAGTTCCCAGTCCGGCGGAATGTTCATGTGCAGGGCGGCCTGTTTTTTCTCCCGGATGGAGTCCAGGCGGGAGAAGACATCATCTACGCAGGAGGTGAGGTGGAACCATTGTTCCTTCAGGATGGCCTTGTGGCCTGATTCCAGCTTGGAGATCATGAGCATGTCTTCAATGATGTTCATGAGCCGCTGGCTGTTCTGGTGCATGACGCCGATGAATTTGCGCGCCAGTCCGGGGCTTTCCTCCATCAGATTGTCTTCCATCAGGTTTTCCAGATATCCCACGATGATGGTGAGCGGGGTGCGCAGCTCGTGGGAGGCGTTCGCCACGAAGTCCCGGCGCATCTGGTTGGTGAGGTAGTTTTGCGTGACGTTGCGCAGCAGGATGCGTTTTTCCTTGATCGGGGTGTCCGTGATGGCGCTGTCCAGGTGCCACGCCGTGATGCCGTTTTGCACTCCGCCGGGGGAGTTGGCGGCGCTCAGCGTAAATTCCTTGGTGACGGGGCCATCCGTGTCAAAGGCTTCCTGAACATGCCCCAGCAGTTCCTGGTTGCACACCAGGGCTCCCACTTTGCGTCCTTCCAGCCTTTCTTCCTGAAAGAGTTCTTTGGCCAGCGTATTGGCCAGCACGATGTGCCCGGCGGGACCGATGAGCAGGAAGGCCTCACCCAGAGCTTCCAGAAAGCGCCGTTTGTCCACGATGGCCTGTTCCTGGGCTTCCTCTCCGCGTTTCAGCAGGCGTTGGGCGTCCCGCAAGGCCTTTTTCCGGGCTTTCATGGCGGACCGGCATACCTGGACCAGGTGCCAGTTCAGGTACAGGGAGGCCAGAACAAGGATGATGAGGATGTAGTCGATGGCCGACATGGAACCGGAGCGTTAGACCTCTTCCTCCGGGGGACGCCGCCCCGGCAGGGTAAAGCGGTAGCCGATGCTGCGGACGGTTTCAATGCAGTCCGCATAGGGTGCCAGTTTCTGGCGCAGCCGTTTCATGTGCGTGTCCAGCGTGCGGCTCTGGGCCTGGTGGCTGTATCCCCACACGCAGCTGAGCAGGTCGTTGCGGTTCAGGGTCTGGCCTTCCCGTTCAATCATGTAGATCATGAGCTTGAATTCCGTGGCCGTCAGGTCCACTTCCTCCTTGTCGATGTAGAATTTGAGGGCGTTTTTGTCAAACGTGAAGGGCCCGTATTCCGCGATGACGCTGCCCGGCGTGTGTTCGCACCGTTTCAGCACGCTGCCTACGCGCAGCACGAGTTCCTTGGGGCTGAATGGCTTGGTTACATAGTCGTCCGCTCCCAGCTCCAGCCCCTGGATGCGGTCTTCCGCCTGCGCTTTGGCGGTCAGGAAGATGACGGGAATGTTCTGCGTGCGGCTGTCCCGGCGCAGCTCTCTCAGTACGCCGTGGCCGTCCATGCCGGGCATCATCTGGTCCAGCAGAATCAGTTCCGGCCTGTCCCTGCGCGCTACTTCCAGCGCGGTCAGGCCGTCATAGGCCGCCAGGGGCGTGTGGCCTGCGCGTTCCAGGTTGTAGGCCACGAGGTCTGAGATGGCGTGATCGTCTTCAGCGATAAGAATGGTTGCCATGGCTGTTTTTTACGATGAAGGAAGGGGCGGTGTCCCGATATTAGATGTGACGATTCGTTCACATTTCCCCGTCCGGAAGGGTGTTCCGGACAGCTAAAGTCTTTCCTTATGCAAACAGACTGTAACGGAGGCGTTTCCGTTTTGCAAGACTGGCCTAGATTCAACTTCTCTTCCCTGCGTCATGTGATACACTTGCGCCGCAACAGTTGTATTGTTATGCGAAGCGATAGAGTTAAAGCAGGGTTCGAGCGTGCGCCGCACCGCAGTCTGATGCGTGCCACGGGGATGACGGATGAGGATTTAAGCCGTCCCTTCATTGCCATTTGCAATTCCTTTAATGAGGTGATTCCGGGCCATGTCCACCTGAACAAGGTAGCCGCCCTCATCAAGGAGGAAGTGCGCAAGGCCGGAGGAACTCCCGTGGAGTTCAACCTGCCCGGCGTTTGTGACGGCATTGCCATGGGCCACGGCGGCATGAAGTTTTCCCTGGCCAGCCGTGAGTTGATCGCGGACAGCGTGGAGACGATGCTGAGCGCCCACGCGTTTGACGCCATGATCTGCATTCCGAATTGCGACAAGATTGTTCCCGGCATGATCATGGGCGCCCTGCGCTGCAATATTCCCACTATTTTTTTCTGCAGCGGCGGCCCGATGGCCGCCGGCATGGCGGAGGACGGCACCGTACTGGACCTGAACAGCGTGTTTGAGGCCGTCGCCCGCTTCAAGGCAGGCAAAATCAATGCGGAGGAACTCCATTCCCTGGAATGCCGCGCCTGCCCCGGCGCCGGTTCCTGTTCCGGCATGTTTACGGCCAATTCCATGAATTGCCTGAGCGAGGTAATCGGCCTGGCCCTTCCCGGCAACGGTTCCCTGCTGGCTACTTCCGAGGAACGCAAGGAGTTCTGGAAGCAGACCGCGCGCCGCGCCGTGGAGATGGCGAAGGCGGACGGCCCCCTGCCGCGCGACATCGTGAACCGTGACGCCATCGACAATGCCTTTGCGATCGATATGGCGATGGGCGGCAGCTCCAATACCGTGCTCCATACGCTGGCTATCGCCCGGGAAGCCGGCGTGGAGTATGACCTCCAGCGCATCAATGACATTTCCAAACGCACCCCGAATACCTGCAAGGTGGCCCCCTCCTCCCGCTTCCACATGCAGGATGTCCTGCGCGCCGGCGGCGTGAGCGCCATCATTCATGAGATCGCCAGGATTCCCGGGGCCCTCCACCTGGATTCCATGACCGTGAGCGGAAAGACGCTGGGTGAAACGGTTGAAGGATGCGGCATTACGGATGAAACGGTAATCCATCCGCTGGAAAAGGCTTATTCCCGTGACGGCGGCCTGGCGATCCTGTTCGGCAACCTGGCCCAGGAAGGCGCCGTAGTGAAGAAGGCCGGCGTGCATCCGGACATGATGAGCTTCCGCGGACCCGCCGTGATTTTCGAGTCCCAGGAGGAAGCCTGCGAAGGCATCCTTGCCGGGAAGGTGAAGTCCGGCGACGTGGTCGTCATCCGCAATGAGGGACCCAAGGGCGGCCCCGGCATGCAGGAGATGCTGGCCCCCACGTCCTATATCATGGGGCAGGGCCTTGGCGCGGAAGTGGCGCTTATCACGGACGGCCGTTTTTCCGGAGCCACGCACGGAGCCTGCATCGGCCATATTTCCCCGGAAGCGGCGGAAGGCGGCCTGATCGGCCTGTTGCGGAACGGGGATATTATTGAGTATTCCATTCCGGACCGTACGCTGAACGCCCATTTGAGCGAGGATGAGATTGCACGCCGCCGTGCGGAGTGGCAGCCCACGTACAACAAGGTTTCCTCCTCCTGGCTGAGCCGTTACCGCCACCTCGCCACGAATGCCAGCAATGGCGCCGTTCTCCGGCGCGGGGAATAATGGCTCCCTTTTAAATGGCAGCCGCTTTCCCTGGTGGGAAAGCGGTTTTTTTATGCCTGCCTCCGGTTCACAGGCGGCTGGCAAGCGGTATGGCCGGATTAGCCTGCCCGGCAGGAATGAGCGGACGCCGGCGCATTCATGCCGGAGGCGGCCGCCATAAAAGGTCTGTCCGGTTAAAGCGGAACCGCTTCCCTCAACAGGAAGCGGTTCCTAATCAACAATTCATACTTTCCCGGGAAATTTTTCTATTTGGAGATTTTGAAGGGGCCGCCCATTCCTTCCGGGGAGAGAACGGTGGATTCATATTTGGTTGCCGAGTAGTAGCCCTCCGTTGCGGAAGTAAAGGTCATTTCTCCGGAGCTGGTGATGGTGGAGGGATGTTCCCCTCCGTCAGTCAGCGTCATGGAGAACCGGGCGGAAGCCGGACCCGGCGCATAGGAGTACGTTCCGGAAAAGCGGCCGTTCCCCGTTTCCAGCATAGTGGGGGAGATGATTTTGTAGGAGACTCCATGGCCGTCCGTCATGCTGATGACGGAGCCTGTTTCCAGTGTTTGCGGGGGCTGGACTCCGGAGGAGTCCGATTTGCCGGAGCTGCCGCCGCAGGAGGCCAGCAGGACCGCACAGCCCAGCGTCAGGATGGGGCGGATTATTATTGAAGAAGGCATGAAGAGAAGGGTTGAGGATTGCCTCCCCGGTCCCGTGGGGAACCGGGGAGGCTGGAATAGGAACGCCCGTTAGAATGAGTAACTGACGGAGCCGTTGATTCCCTGGGCCGTCAGCCCGGCCCTGCTTTCCAGGGAGTACCCGATGCGGGCTCCCCATCTGCTGCCGAAGGCGGCGCTTACCCCTGCATTGACGCGCAGGGCGGTGCGGCCTACGTTAACGCCGCGCGCCGTCCAGGTTCCCAGCTCACTGCTGACGGTTCCCTTGGGGTTGAGGCGGCTGAGGTCCTGCGCCACGGCAACCGTCACGCTGGGCGTCAGCGTGGTTTTGGCGCCTGCCGCATAGGTGCGGGAGAGAGTGACGCCTACGGGCAGCGTCCAGTTCTGGGCGCGTGCTCCGCTGAAGGTCCGGGCCAGGTCTCCGTGTTCGGAGAAGCTGTCCGTCTTCCCGGTCATGAATTCCAGCCCGGCAAACGGCGCGATGACCAGTTTGCTGCGGAGCTGTTCCGTCCAGGTGGCATAGACGGCGGCTCCGAAGGAGTCGGAATCAAATTTCCCGCTGGCGGAGGTGTCCGCCATGCGGGCCTTTCCGTCAAAGGACGTGGTGCCGAAGGCGGCATAACCGTCCAGGGCCAGCTTGGAAGCCCCTGCGGGCGTGTAGCGGCCGTAAAGCATGGCCATGAAGGAGTCCGCGTCATAGCTGGACAACCCTCCCTTGTCCTGGAAGGTTCCGTAGGACTGGCCGATGGCTACCCCAGCCAGGGCGGAGGAGGAGAGCTTGCAGTCCGCGCCCACGGCATAGCCGCCTGCGTCGTATTTGTAGCCGTCGATGCCGCTCCGTGCGCTCTGGTCTGTCCAGGAACCCAGTCCGCCCACCCATACGGAGCCGCGGCCTGAGGCCACCGGCGCCATGGCGATGGGGGAGCCCTTCGCGTCTGCGGACTGGACCGGCTTCGCCGCCGGAGCGTTCAGCCCCTGTGCGGCGGAAATGGCTCCCTGCGTCCTGCCCAGGGCGGCAAAGCCCTTGAGGGCGTCATTGGAGGCCCACGCCGCGTTGACCACGGTTTCACCGCTGACGGATTGAATCATGGCTGCCGCCGCGTCCGCGCTGGAGGTTCCCAGGAGGGTTTCAAAGAACCTGTGTGCGGCTGAACCGTCCCGGACTCCCGTCCGGGCCTGTTCCATGCCGGCTGCCGCGCCGGAGACGTTTCCGGAATATCCCTGCATGGGGGCGGCTACTCCGTGCATGTTCTGCGTCAACCGGATGGTTCCGTCTTCATGAAGTGCGGCGTTAGTGGAGACAAAGGCGGAGTTGAACAGGGGCAGTTCGCTGACATCGGCTCCGGTGATGGTGACGTTGTCCACGGAAGAAGTTCCGGCTGCGGTGTGGGTGAGGTCCCTTCCGTCGCCCGTTTCACCGGCATTCCAGAGCTTGATGGAGGAATGGCCGTTGAACGCGATGCCATTGAGGAGGAGGGAAGATCCCTCGCCCATTTCAATCACGGCGTTTCCGTTGAGTTCCAGCGTGTCGCCGGCCAGGGTGGAATCCTCCGTCAGAATAACTCCTCCTCCGTTGATTTCATAGTCCGTCAGGCCTTCAACGCCCAGTTGCGCGCCTTCCATGACCAGGGTGTCATCCACTTCAGCCAGATGGCCCACGATCAGGGAACCGGCTCCGGAATCCTGGATGAATGTTCCTCCGAATCCGTTGTCTTCCGTGTCCCGGCCGCCGTAGAGCAGGCCGCCGCTGCCCGTTTGCACCAGCGTGGCGGAACCGCGCGTCCACGGACCGTCGTCAAGGGAGTAGTAGTCCGCGTCGGAAATGCCGCTGTTGATGACGGTGACATCGTCCGCGGCGGAGTCCACCAGGATGACGGAGCCGTCTTCGGCAAAAATGTCGTTGGCTTCTTCCCCGGCCATATTGCCGTCAAAGAAGGCTCCGGAGCCAATCAGAAGAAGACGGTCTTCCATCAGATGGATGGCCCCTCCCAGTCCGGCGGCGGTGTTGTCCGTGAAGGTGACATTTTTGCCTATCCAGATATTGGCGCCTTCATTTTCAAATAAGTCGTCCACATTATCGCCCTCCTGCATTGCAAGATTGGTCGTCAGCTCGGAGGCGATGGCTCCGCCGTTGGCCCCGGCCGTGTTGCCGGAGAAGACGGAACCGCTCCCTACCGTGATATCAAGAACTTCCGTGGTCAGTCTGGAGGTGCGTTCCCCGTTTTCATAGGTGATGGCCTCGGCAATGTTGTTCTGGGCGAAGACGGCTCCGCCGGACCCGGCGGCCGTATTGCCGATGAAGCGGCTGTTTTCTCCAATGAGAATGTCTCCGTGCGCGTAGAGGGCGCCCCCTCTGGAAATATCCATGGCGGCGGACCTGCCCGGAGCCTTGCTGTTCATGAACGTGTTGCTGCGGCCCGTGGTGATTTTGTTTTCACGTTCCGTAACGGTAACGGTTCCGTTGAGGATGTCTCCGTTTTCATCCGTGTCAATGATGCTGGCGTGGACGAGGCTGTTATCCGCATCGCTGAAGGCGCTCATGTGGTAGACGGACGCTTCTTCCGTTCCCTGATAGGTCACGTTGTCCCCTAGTATGATGGTGTTTTCCGCGGCTACGGTGGTCATGGTCAGCGTAACGTTGTCGCCAATGACTACGTTCCCGCCATAAGTTCCTTCCGTGTATTCGCCGGAGGCCAGCACGTAGTCGCCGTCCGCGTTCTGCTTGAGCGTTCCTTCAAAGGAGATGGTTCCGCGGGAGGAGGCGCCTTCGTCGTCAATGGCTCCCACCATATCCCCGGCCCAGATATCGGCCATCTGGTTGCCGGAAAGGTCGTTATCCCCGGTGATTTCAGTATTGCTGCCGATGTAGATGTCTCCGCCTTCCGCATAGATATCCACGTCGTCCAGCGTGGAATTGGCCCCGATGGAAACGGTGGCCTGGTCTCCTACTGCGGTGGTTATGCGGACGGTACGGGTTCCGTCTTCCCCTTCAGCCATGGAGAAGGAAATTCAGTTCCACGGATACGGCATCCAGCGTGACGGATGCCAGCTTTGCCCCTTCTCCGATGAAGATGGAGCCTTTCGCGTCCATGTCATAATTTTCAATGGAGCTGCCGCTGCCGATGGCGATGTCGCCGTACAGCCCCATGGATTCTTCCGTGCTGGTTCCCGGCAGGTAGGCCCCGTCTTCATCTTTTCTGGTAATGCCATGGGAAAGGACGAGGGCTCCCGTCGTAATTTCCGCCCGGTCCGTGGCTTTCAGGATGCTGTTGTTTCCCAGCAGTATTTCGCCGCCCGTGAACCGGTCTCCATCGCCTGCGGTGCTCAGATCGGTATCCGTCATCGTCACGGCTCCCGCGCTGAAGTCAATTCCTCCGCGGGCGCCCACGGATTCCGACTGGCCGATCAGAGTGCCGGACTCTTCGTTTTCGTAAACGGACGTGGTGTTGACGGCGCCTGTGGAGACGAGGGTGGAATCAGCCAGGGCAATATCTCCATGGGAGACAATTTGGCCGCGGACTCCGTCATTCATGGATAAATCCATTTCATTGATTTGGACGTCTTTTCCCAGCTCCATGGCAATTTCTCCCGGTGTGATAGTGACCACCGTGGAGATAAAGGCCCCTGTTTCTGGGTCCAGTCTGGTTTCTATGGAGGTGGCGTGGCTGGTGACGACGTCGTTCCGGTTGAGAATGGCTCCGTCTCCCGCCACCAACTTGTTGTTTTCCAGGACAAGCCATGTGCCGTCCAGGGTGGAGCCGTCTTCTATGGAAAGGGTGTTTCCGGCGTCGCTCCGCCCGCTGAGCATTCCTTCCGTCATGCTGCCCACGCGGACGGTTCCTTCACCGTCCACATTTAGATCCTGCATCTCCACGGCGGACATGTCCTTGTAGTTGAAGTTGGAGATTTTTCCATGCCCGTCTGATTTGAGGACGATGGCAGCGTCTGCGGGCAATGCGCTCAATTCTATTCCTTCAAAGTCGATGGAGCCGGTAATGTTCAGCGTGTCTCCATTGGCCATCTGGTTCCAGGCGGCCTGGAATTCTTCCAGGGTGGAAGCTGTATATTCGGCGGCGAAGGCCTGGCTTCCAAGGACGCACATGGCTGCCAGCAGAGCCCGGCGCAGCGGGAGGGGTAAACGAAGATTCATGATTTGTTATATTCAGATTAATTTAAGGAAAAGTGGAAATGGGTGCCTTTTCCCTGCTGGATCTCTATGTACAGGATTGTTAATCCTGTGCGTCTGAATATATTCCGTCCGTTTTCCGCCTCCGGCGCATGAACGGCGCGTTGTGCGGCGGAAGATTGAATCCACGGCTTATCTAACAAATAGATTTTTATTTGTACATAAGAAATTGGCCGTTAAAAGGGATTAATAGATGAAAATATTGTAATTTTTTTCTTGCTAACAGGATTAACAATCCTGTGATGTATCATGCATTAATATCAAAAACATGGTGTTCGGAATGGCGAAACATGGAGAAAACCGGAATAAATATTTGGCGGCGGAAATGTTGTTGAAAGGAAGCGGTTTGAATATGCTGGATGCCGCCAGCCTGGCCGTGGAATTGCTGAGCCTGTGCGGGGGCGCCGCAGCATGCGCCGGGCCAGAAAGGCAATTTTCCTGGGAGCGGAGGAATTGAGGAAAGGGGAAAAGACGGTTTCCTTTTCCGCCGCCGTGGAGGAGACGCTGAGGGCGAAGCGCGGGCTTCGTCCCACAACGCTGCGTGATATCAGGTATTTCACCGGAGCCTTGATGCGGAGGTGTCCGGAATTGAAGGATTTTCCGGTCCGGAAACTGACGCCGGAGCATTGCGCGCGTTTTTTGGAAACTGCGTTTTCCTCCCGCAGACAGCGTTACAAGGGCCGTGCAGTGATGAGCGGCGTGCTGTCCCTTTCCCTGCGGCGCGGCTGGTGCGGGGAAAATCCCATTGTCCGGGTGGAACCTCCTGCGTTCCGTGAACGGACCATCGCCGTTCTGGTCCCGGAAGAAATAAAAAGCCTCCGGGAGGTGGTGGAAATTCCTGAATTCCGTGACTGCGCTCCGGCGGTCTGGGTCATGCTGTATGCCGGCATCAGGCCGGGGGAAGTGATGCGTCTCCGCTGGAATGACGTGGATATGGAAGAACGGGTCATTTCCGTAAGGTCCGTAGCCAGTAAGACGGGGGAGCCCGGCACGTCACCATTCATGCCGTGCTCCGGCGGCTTCTGGCGGAATACGGGGCAGGGGGAGCGGGATGGCTTGCTATGCCCTCCCAACTGGCCGGTGCGCTGGAGGCTGCTCCGGAAAAAGGCCGGGTGGGGCGTGCATCACCGCTTCGGGGAATGGAGCGCGGATGCTCTGAGGCATACCTATGCTTCCTATCATGCCAAGTGGTTCCGGGATTTTCCCCTGCTTCAGATGGAGATGGGGCACCGCTCCTCCTCCCTGCTGCGGGCGCGGTACCTGAACATGGAGGGAGTGAGCCGCGACAGGGCACGCCTGTTCTGGGAAGTGCCGGAACACGGAAGGAAAAAGCGGATCGTGCATTGCTGAAAAGGGAACGGACCGTTCCGCAGGCTTTCCATGAAAAAACAGCCGTTCAGCTGCCGTGGCGGGAGAAGGGCGGCATGCAGGAATTCCCGGTTTTATTCCCTGGGCAGGAAGTAGCCGCGCTGTTTTTCCGAGATGGGCATGCCCAAGCGTTCCATGACGGCCAGCATGTCTTCCCAGACCTTGCGTTTTTCCCGCGGGCTGTCTGATCTCAACAGGTAGCTGGGATGGTAGGTAACGCGCACGGGAATGCCATTGAGGTCGTGGAACCTGCCGCGCATGGAGCTGACGGAACCCTGTATCCCCAGCAGCCCCACGGCGGCTGTCCCGCCCAGGGCTACGATCATCTTCGGCTGGATGACCTGGATTTCATTCATGATGATGGGCAGGCAGGCTTCAATTTCTTCCGGCGTGGGGGCGCGGTTGTTGGTCCGCTGGTTAGGCAGCGCAGGACGGAATTTGACGATGTTGGAGATGTAGACCATGTCTCGGGAGAGTCCCATGGCCTTCAATATCTGGTTGAGTTTTTCCCCGGCGCGGCCCACAAAGGGCTCCTGCTGCACTTCTTCATAATAGCCCGGCGCTTCCCCGATGAGCATGAGCTCCGTATGGGGGGATTGCCCGTGGCAAAGACCATGGTGTCCCGCAGGGAATTGAGCTCCCGCGCCGGCTGCCAGTTCTGCGCCAGATCCCGCAGGTATTGCAGCTTGTCTTCCATCGTCCCTTCCGGGAGAGCGACGGTGGAGGCCGGTTCCCGGCTCTCCGGAAAGAGCTCCGGCGGTTCCGGTGCCCCGGAAGATACGGAGGCCGGGGCAGGTTCCGCCTGGGGCGGCGGTTCCGGAGAAACGGGGGAGAGGGTGGAGCTGCGGGAACGGCAGCGGCGGGGCGGCTTCCCTGTTTGGCGGTCACGTACCACGTCCTGAGAACGTTTCTGGCTTCATCCGTCAGGCTCGTGCGCGTTGTTCCCTGCTGGATCAGGGAATCGAGATAATGGCGGAAAAGGCTGTTCGGCGTGGCGGTCATGGGAGGATAAGGCCAGATTAGTCCATGAGAGGCCGTCTGTCACGACGATTTGCAGGGGCCCTTCTTTCCTCATGGAGCGCTCCGCTCCGGGAAATGACACGGTAAAAGATGGAATCCTTTGTGAGGGAAGAGGCAAATTGGGCTTCTCCGGTTCAGGCGTGGAAATGGCCTTGGGCAGCCGGCTCTCTCAAATTTTTTTAATCTTCCTATGTCCTTTTCTGAAGAATTAAACGGTCTGATGGACCATCCCTCTTCCCTGGTGCGCCGCTTCATGGCATTGCTGGAACCGGTGGACGACGCCCGCCTGGAGGCGATGGCGCAGGAGAGCCGCCGCCTGACGCGCCTGCATTTCGGCCGGACCATCCGTCTCTTTGCCCCCATTTACCTGTCCAACGAATGCATCAATAATTGCAAGTACTGCGGTTTTTCCCGGGACAACCCCATCATCCGCACCACCCTTACGGTGGATGAAGTGGTGCAGGAGGCCCGCTACCTGCACGGGCTGGGCCTGCGCAGCATCCTGCTGGTGGCCGGGGAGCATCCCAAGTTCGTTTCAGACGGGTACATGCAGGAATGCCTGGACGCGCTGCATTCCTTTATCCCCTCGCTGGGGCTGGAAATAGGACCGCTTCCGGACGACCGCTATGCGGAAATCGTCCACCATGGGGCGGAACAACTGGCCGTGTACCAGGAGACCTACAACCGGGAGGTGTATGAAACCCTGCATACGGCGGGCATGAAGAAGAATTTCAACTGGCGGCTGGATTGCCCGGAACGCGCCTACCAGGGCGGCTTCCGCCGCATTCAGATAGGCGCCCTGTTCGGCTTGTCCCCCTGGCGGCGGGAGGCCATGGCGCTCGCCGCCCATCTGGACTATTTGCAGAAGCATTGCTGGAAGTCCGCGCTTTCCGTGGCGTTCCCGCGCATGCGTCCCTACGCCGGGAATTACGAGTATGAACCCGATCCGGAACTGATGCTGGACGACCGCCATTTTGTCCAGCTTATGGCCGCCCTGCGCATCTGCTTCCCCAGGATAGGGATGTCCGTCAGCACTCGTGAACCCGCGCCGATGAGGGATGCCCTGATGCATCTGGGCATGACCCACATGTCCGCCATTGCCCGTACGGAACCGGGGGGCTACACGGGGGTGGGAACGGCCACCGCCCACTTGACGGTGCGGGGAAACCAGGTGGACCTTCCCGAGGACCGGAAAGGGCGCTGCAAGGCAACGGAGCAGTTTGAGATTTCCGACCAGCGCACTCCGGAACAGGTGGTCGGCGCCATCCGGAATGCGGGCCTGGAGCCTGTCTGGAAGGACTGGGACGCCGCGCTGGATGTGGTGTAAAGGGAGTCCGGATGCCCGGCGGCCGCTCTGCGGAATGACAGCCATACTTGCGTGATGCTGTGATGGAGCATTGACGGCATGCCCCGTCTGTCATATTTCCGGGGACGATGATTCGTTATTATTGGGGGAGGTTTTGGCCGTTCCTCCTGCTCGCGTTCGGTATTGAGGCGGTGGAAAACCTGTTTACGGTGTTTTTTGAATACCGCAACATGGATTTCGGGGTCATTCCCCTTCTGAAAACGGCATACATTTTCGTGACGGAGTTTTCCATCACCATGTGCTACTGGCTTCTGCCTTATGCCGTTTATTTGTGGATTCTGCCGCGCGGTAGGGCGGGGGGAAAGGCGGACCGGTGGATCACCTGCGCATGGTTTTTCCTGTTTGTGCTCGCCAACCTGTTTGAAGACGTGGCGGAAGCCTTCTTCTGGAATGAGTTTGAAGCCAGCTTCAATTTCATTGCGGTGGATTACCTGATTTATACCAAGGAGGTGATCGGGAATATTTATGAATCCTACCCCATCATCCCGATTCTTATCGGCATTCTGGCTGTATCCGTCCTGGCCGTCTGGGGGATGAAGCGTTTTCTGGTTCCCCGCCATGGGGAAGCTCCCGCGGGGTGGAAGCGGGGCTGCGTGGTGCTGTTCCTGCTGGCGTGCATAACGGGAGGGTATTGGCAGGTGGACATCAAGGATGCGGATGCCGTGAACAACCGCTATAACTCGGAAATGGCCAAGGACGGCCTTTACAGCCTGTTCAGCGCCTTTCTCAAGAATGAGCTGGACTACCGCGATTATTACAAGACGCTGCCGGACGCGGATGCGGCGGCGTTTCTGGCCCGGGAATTCACGGCGGATGACACGTCTGTGCCTGACGCCGCATCAGGCAGCGTGAAGAGGCAGGTGCGCCCCTCCGGGGAAGCCATCCGGCCCAACGTCGTGGTTGTGGTCATGGAGAGCATGGGGGCGGAGTTTTTAAACGAGTGCCGGGAGGACGGCGCGAACGTCACGCCGTGCCTGAGCCGTCTGGGCAAAGAGGGCATTTTCTTCCCGAATACCTATGCCACGGGCACCCGCTCCGTGCGCGGGCTGGAGGCGGTCAGCACGTCCATACCGCCTCTGCCCGGCATGTCCATCCTCCGCCAGGAGGGGAATGAGCATTTGCAGACCATCGGGTCCATATTCAGGGACAAGGGGTATGACCTCAAGTGGATCTACGGCGGCTACGGGTATTTTGACAACATGAATTACTTCTTCGGGAACAACGGCTTCCAGGTTCTGGACCGCAATTCCATGGATGATTCAGAGGTGACCCATTCCACCATCTGGGGCGTCTGTGATGAAGACCTGTTCCGCCGCGCCGTGCGTGAGGCGGATGAGTCCTTCAAAAGCGGCTCTCCTTTTTTACAGGTGGTGTTCACCACGTCCAACCACCGCCCCTATACCTATCCGGAAGGGCGCATAGACATTCCTTCCCATACCGGGCGCATGGGCGCCGTCAAGTACGCGGATTATGCCGTGGGGGCCTTTGTGGAGGAGGCCAGGAGCAAACCGTGGTTTGAGAATACGCTGTTCGTGTTTGTGGCGGACCATGGCGCGGGCAGCGCCGGGAAACAGACGCTTAATCCGGAAACGCACCGCATTTTCTCCATTTTCTACGCTCCGGCCCTGCTGAAGCCGGAACGGATTGAGACGCCTGTCAGCCAGATTGACGTGCTGCCCACCCTGCTCGGCCTGCTGAAATGGCCGTATGATGCGGCGTTTTATGGAAAGGACGCCTTGAAACCCTCCTACCAGTCCCGGTATTTCGTGAGCAATTACCAGTACATCGGCTACTTGAAGGGAAGGGACATGGTGGTGCTTAAACCCCAGCGCGGCGCGGAGTTTTTCCGTGACGGGGAGCCTGTGAAGCCGGATGCCCGGATGAAGGAAGGATGGAAAAGGAGGCGGTTTATTATTATCAGCACGCTTCCGGCTGGCGCACCAGTTTGAAGGAATAAGCCCTTTCCCGTGATGCGGATGCCGCCGTCTCCGCGGCAATCCGCCAAGGGAGGGGAACCGGTTCAGGATTTGGGTTCGTCCCTGTAATCCTGGAGGGCGTCCCAGTGGAACGTGAAATGCTTCTGCATGTGCAGCCCGTTGGCGAGGATGAACATGAGGGAAATGCGGAATTCGTTGTTGGTCAGCCCGTCCAGTTCCTTCTTGTCAATCTTCATGGAAAACTTGCCGCTCTTTTTTCCCCAGGCGCTGGGAGAAGGAAACGGCGTCATAGTCCTGGTTGACCGCATAGGGCGGGTCCTGGACGTAGACGTTCAGCGCCTTGACGGTCTGGGGGCTCTTGTAGCTTCCGGAGATGAGAATCTGGTCTCCCTTGAAGGAAATGGCCGTGTCCTTGATTTCCACTTCCGGCCTGCCTTCATAGAATTTCTGTGCCGGAGTGACGGAGAACACTTCACAGGCGTCCAGCAGGGCGCAGCTGGCGGGGGTCAGGAAGGTGGGACTGGTGCCGAACGTGTAGTTTCCCGCGCCCATCAGGGCCGTGCCGTACTTTTTGCCGTCCGAGGCGGTCTGGTGGTTATGGGGCAGGTTGAGGCCGTGGCCCAGCTCGTGGGCCAGGCCGCCGTACCATTTGGTCAGCAGCTGCCCTTCCCTGGTTTTCTGGCCCAGGTGCTTGATGTCAAAGGCCGGATAATCCAGGGCAAAGCAATTGCGGCCCATGCCGTAGAAGGGAACGCCGCCGGGATTGTCGGGGCCGTTCTTTTCATCGTTCCAGGTAGGCATGATGACCAGGGTGTGCTGGCTTTTTTCCTGTCCGGATTGGCCTTGAAAAAATTTTCTTCAAGCTCCTGCGCGGCCTTCCAGCCGCCGCCGTTTTCATACGGATAGTGCGCCGCCGGGTTCTTGGCCTTGTATTCAATGATGTTCACGCGGCCGGGGGATTTGATGTCCAGGCCGAAGGAGCGCGCGCCGTAGCCGTGCCGCTGCATTTCCCTGCCGTAAAACTGCTGGAGGTAAAGCAGCAGTTCGCTGAGGCGCCGTTCGTAATCCGGAACGGGTTCCGTGTCACTGCCCAGAAAGTAAACGACGTTGAGCTGCTGGGCCGTTTTTTTCAGGGCAATCCGGTCTTTCAGAACGTCCGGAACGGTGACCCCGGCAAAAGATATTCCGGAAGCCGTCCCGAGAAGGGCGAAGGAAAAAAATGCGGAGAGAAGTCGTTTAAACATGCTTGCCTACGGTAGGCGCGCGCCCCTCAAAGACAAGGAAATTTACTGTCCGCGCTACCATTTGCGGAACAGGCGCCGGGTCAGGAGGAAGAACGGCGGAAAGGGGTGCGTCATGCCGTGAGGGTAAGTTGAAAAGGCTGAAAGATAGAGATTGCGGCGGCAGTAAATATATGACATCCTCATTAAAGCATGCATCTCCAATCTCTATTTCTATCTGCCGTTGCGGTGAGCTCCGTTTCTCTGGGTTGGGGGGCCCTGGACAAGCCTTCCGCCTCCAACCTGATCTGGTCTGATGAACCGGCCGTAGTTGTTTATCCGCAGGAGGACAAGAACCCCGACGGTAATTTCGGCAAATACAAGAAGCCTTCCGCCGTTTGGGAAGCGGAAGGGTATCCCATCGGCAACGGACGCGTGGGGGCCATGATTTTCAGCGCGCCCAACCGCGAGCGGTTCGCCCTGAATGAAATCAGCCTGTGGTCCGGCGGCCCCAATCCCGGCGGCGGCTATGGTTACGGGCTCAATGCCGGGACGAACCAGTTCGGCAACTACCTGCCTTTCGGCGATTTGTTCGTAGACTTTAAAAAGGGGACCAGCCAGCTTCCGTTTCCGTGGAAGACTTTACGCGCGCCCTGGATCTGCGGGACGGCATCCACAAGGTGAATTACAAGGCGGACGGCGTGACGTATGACCGCGAAGCGTTCGCCAGCACGCCCGCCAATGTGCTGGTGCTGGAGTACAAGGCCAGCAAGCCCGGCCAGTTCAGCGCGGATTTTTCCATCAACAGCCAGCTTGAATCGGCTATTTCCGCCAAGGGCCCCGTCATCACCTGGAAGGGAACCCTGAAAAACGGCATGAATTATGAAGGCCGTGTCCTGATCCGTCCCAAAGGCGGTACGCTTTCCACTGCGGACGATAAGATTTCCGTGAAGAACGCGGATTCCTGCATGGTCGTCATCGCCATGGAGACGGATTACCTGATGGACTATAAGAAGGACTGGAAGGGAGAGGCCCCCGCCAAAAAGCTGGACCGTTATGCGGCCAAGGCGGCCTCTGCGGATTATGCCGCCCTGAAACAGGCGCACATCGCCCAGTACAAGTCCATGTTTGACCGGGTAAAGGTCAACTTTGGCAAGACGGAGGCGGATGTAGCCAAACTGCCTATTCCAAAGCGGCTGGAAGCCTATAAGAAGAATCCGGTTGATCCCGATCTGGAGGAAACCATGTTCCAGTATGGCCGTTACCTGCTCCTGTCCAGCTCCCGGCCCGGCACGCTTCCGGCCAACCTCCAGGGGCTCTGGAATGTTTATCTCAATCCGCCCTGGGCCTGTGACTACCATAACAACATCAACGTGCAGATGGCGTACTGGGGTGCGGAACCCGCCAATCTTTCCGAATGCCATGAGGCGCTGATCAATTACGTGGAAGCGATGGCGCCCGGCTGCCGGGACGTCTCCCAGGCCAACAAGGGTTTCAATACCAAGGACGGCAAGCCCGTGCGCGGCTGGACGGTGCGTACCTCCCAGAACATCTTCGGCGGCAACGGCTGGCAGTGGAACATTCCCGGCGCGGCGTGGTATGCGCTGCATGTCTGGGAACATTACGCGTTCACCGGGGACAGGAAATATCTGGAAAAGCAGGCCTATCCCCTGATGAAGGAGATCTGCCATTTCTGGGAAGACCATTTGAAGGAGCTGGGCGCTAGGGGCGAAGGCTTCAAGACGAACGGCAAGGATCCGAACGAAGAGGAGAAGAAGGACCTGGCTGACGTAAAGGCCGGCACCTTGGTGGCCCCCAACGGCTGGTCTCCCGAGCACGGCCCGCGTGAAGACGGCGTGATGCACGACCAGCAGCTCATCGCGGAACTCTTCACCAACACCATCAAGGCCGCCCGCATCCTGGGCAAGGACGCCTCCTGGGCCAAGAGCCTGGAAGGCAAGCTGAAGAGGCTGGCCGGCAACAAGATAGGCAAGGAAGGGAACCTTCAGGAATGGATGATTGACCGCATTCCCAAGACGGACCACCGCCACACGTCCCACCTCTTTGCCGTTTTCCCCGGCAACCAGATCAGCAAGCTCAAGACGCCCAAGCTGGCGGAAGCCGCCCGCCTCTCCCTGGAATGGCGCGGCACGACCGGAGACAGCCGCCGTTCCTGGACGTGGCCGTGGCGCACCGCCTTGTGGGCCCGCCTGGGCGACGGGAACAAGGCTCATGAAATGGTGCAGGGACTTCTGAAATTCAACACCCTGCCGAACATGCTGACCACACACCCGCCCATGCAGATGGACGGCAACTTCGGGATTGTGGGCGGCATTTGTGAAATGCTGGTGCAATCCCATGCCGGCGGCCTGGACATCATGCCCTCCCCTGTGGAGGCGTGGCCTGAAGGCTCCGTGAAGGGGCTGAAAGCCCGCGGCAACGTCACGGTGGACTTCTCCTGGAAGAACGGCAAGGTGAGCAACGTGAAGCTGTATTCCGACCAGCCCAAGGTGCTGCCCGTGCGCGTCAACGGAAAGATGACCCGCATGAAAACCCTGCCGCTGAAACCCGGTGCGGAAGCTCCGCAGGCTGCTGCCAGGTAAAAGGAGGCGATTCCGTACCCGGTTTCAACTCCGGCAGGAAAATGACCATGGCTTCCAGCTTCCTCTTTATGGGGGCTGGAAGTTTTTTTTTTCCGGCTTCACTGCGGGAAGAAACCGGCGTTTGGTAAAAAGAGCGGAAAGGCCCGAAAATGAGTACTGCCCGGAGAAAGGATTTTTTCTCTTAACGGAAAGGCGGCGGGAGACATTCCGGGGAATATCCGGAGGAATTGGCCTGCCTGCTTATGGAAAGAGGCGCAAGACGCTCATTTCTTTCCCATGCGCCCGATCAGCGAGCAGACGGTGCAGGAATGGAGGGAGCACAGGTCCTCGTGAATTTGAAGCAGGGCCTGGTGGTGCCATGCCTTCGCAAGAAAGGCTTTCGCGTCCGGCCTGCCGCCCAGCAGGGATTGGTGGACGGAGAGCACTTTTGTTCCCGCCTGTCCGGCCCGGAGGGAGAGGTAATGCAGCCACGCATGTTCGTCTCCTTTCGCCGGGAGAAGGTGGTTGACGGTAAAGTCCAGAATTCTGTCCCGGCCCATCAGGGCCATGGGGCGGGGGGACGGTGCGGAAGGCAGCGTCACATGGGTGCTCCAGTAGGGGTGCCTGAGGGAGGAAAGATAGTCCGCCAGTTCTTCCGTAGGGCCGGAATGGCAAAGACGCTTGAACGTGGCAAAATCCGCTGCGATGACGGCCAGCGCCCCCGCGCGCCTCTGCGGATGGTTGGCCGGCCTGCTGCCGGAGAACGTCCAGGGGAAGGAGCGCTCCGGCGCCAGTTCAAACTGTTCCCGCAGGGGCCACCATTGGGTCCAGAGTTTTTTATGATGAGCCACGGCTTCCGCCGTGCAGGAATCCGGCAGGACGGGGAGCAGGAATCCCGCCGTGCCGAAGAGGAGGGCCCTCCGGGCATTCCCGGATGGCGCGCAGGGGGGCGCGCGCAAAGCCAGGTGCAGCATGGCGGCCTTGTTGGCATGGTAGCCCAGCGTTTCCGCCAGGTTTTCAAAAAGGGTTTGCTCTTCTCCTGCGTATTTGGCGCGTTCCGCATGGCGGCGGTGCTTGTTCCGGAACCGGTAGGCCGCTGCCGACTCAAGGAGGGTTTCAGAAGCTCCGGAGGCATGGAAGTTAACAGGTCGGCGTGGCGGCAGTGGCGCACCGGGGCATTGCCGGAAGGGGCCGTTTTTTTTGCCCGCGCCAGCGCAGCGGGAGGAATGACGGCCAGGGGGATGCGCTCGTGCCTGGCGTTGCGGGTGAACCATTCCCTGCGGCTGGGCGCGCAGGCGAGATGCAGGATGACGCCGCTGAATGCCGGGTTGGAGCCGTGCCCGTGGCGTTCCCAGTCTTCCGGAGCGGGGTCCAGTTCAATGTCTCCCGCCTGCGGAACGCCGTTGATGCGGATCCTGGCGTTTAGAAAATCCGGTCCGGCGGATTTGTTCCAGTCACCGAAGTCCAGAATGCGGACCTCCCTGCCCAGGTCATCCGTAAAGGAGGTTCCAAATGCGCCTTCCAGCAGGAGAAGCTGGAGCGTTCTCTCGTCCGGAAGCCCGGCAGGGAGGGAAAAGTCGGGTTCCCTGACGGCACCTTCCCCTTCCTCCATTGCTGCGGAACGGGCGTCTCCGTACAGGGGAGGCCATGGAGCGCATGTCCATGTTGGATGGGGGAAGGTTATTTATCCTTCTGCCGTTCCAGTTCTTCCTTCAGGCAGTCGGTCACGTTGCGGAATTTTTCTTCGTTCTCTTCGCTCAATTCGCTCAGGGTCAGATGGGAGTTGAGAACGTGCAGAGTCTGGTCCTTGGCATCCAGATGAACGGTGGGAGCGTTCTCCGAGCCCAGGCTGGCGCGTATCTGGTCCACTTTCCCCCAGGGGCTGTAGGCGGTTCAATGCTGAGCAGGGCGTCCAGTCCCAGGCTTTCCAGCGCGCTCAGGCAGCGTTCGCTGGGGAGGCGATCTGGACGGAGCCGCCGATGGGCAGCAGCCGGCGCGACAGTCCCGCAAGAGTGCCCATGAAGGTGGAGTCAATGCCGGAGCAGGTTTCCAGGTCAATGACGATCAGGCGTCCTCCGGAAGCGATGTAATCATCCCCCAGGGATTTGACGGTCGGGCTGTTGGCGAAACTTCCGCGTCCGGAGCACCGGATCCAAAGAAATTCGTCAAAAAGGCCGAAAAGGATGGAAGAATTGTTATTCACGTCGTTGGAAAATGGAAACCGTATGAATAACAAGAGAAGACGCCGCGGTCAAGTCAGGATTTAACATGCGCGCCGCCGGAAGAAGGCGTATCCCCCGTGTGCGGGGCCTGCCTCCGGCGGCTCTCTTCCCGTTGTGTGGAGGGAGCGCCGTGCGGTTCAGAAATTCCTGGCGCCTTCCCCCGTGCCGGGGAGGAAGCGGTAATACACCTCCAGCATCAGCGTAGCCAGGCACTGGCGGTAAATTCTATCGTTGGCATGCCGGTTCTGGCTGGTCTGCACCACTCCGCCGGGACCTCCGAAGCCGTTGGGCATAAAGCTCCCGTCGGAGGCCTGGGCGCCGAGGGTGGAGTCACGGAAGGCCCTGTTGTAAGCCTTCCAGACGTCGCCGCCGCGGTTCATGGCCGCCTGCACCCCGTAGTAATGCTGGTAGAGATTGGAGGAAGTGTTGTTGGCCTTCCAGTTGAACGGCTGGTTGGTATTCTTGAGCATCCAGTCCAGCCCCCTGCGCGCCGTGCTGTCCGAGCCGCTGCCGCACATTTGCAGGGAAAGCACGCCCACGCCCACCAGGGAGGCCCGTGGTTCCCGGCCGTTTTCCTGGTAGGAAAAGAGGCCGTCCGGAAGGGCGGTTTTGCGGCAGTACATGGCCGCCTTCCGCAGGGCCGCGCGTATCTCTCCCCTGGAAGGTTTGATGCCGCCGTGTTCGGCTGCCTTCAGGGCCTGCACGTTCCAGCCGGTGACGGAAAGGTCCGTGTGGGCTCCGGGCTGGGTGTTGTAATTGTAGGCCCAGCCGCCGTTGGCATTCTGCCCCTTCATAATCTGGTCCACGGCCTTGGTGACGACTTGCTCCAGGTTGGCGATGGAGGGAATGTCCATTTGCTTGCAGAAGGTGTAGGCCTCGCACAGGGCATAGGTGGCGATGGCGTGGTCATAGCTGACCTCGTTCATTTGCGGCACCAGGGAGATGACGGGGGATTTCATTCCCTGGTCCACCAGGAAGGAGATGCCCTTCAGGACAGTATCGCCGAAGTCCTCGGAAAGAGGTGTTTCGCAGTGGGCCAGATAGGAGAGCAGGGAGAGCCCGGTCATGGCGCACTTGTAATTCTGGGGGCCGTCCCCCCAGGAGCCGTCCCTGTTCTGCTGCTTCTGGAGCCACTTGAGGGATTTGACCACGGCTTCCTCGCACTGGGGAGTGCCCCCGTTTTCCGTGATGCGCTTCATGCGGTCGTTCAGGTCGCAGCGCTTGGAAAGGACGTCTGTATCCGGTTTGTCCCATCCCGGGCCTTCTCCGTCGTCGAACGCGATTCCGTCTCCGATTTCAATACCCGTGAAAAACTCTTCCGTGGGAGCATCCTGTTCCAAATCCGGAATGGGCACGGCAATATGCAGGGGGGTGCTGGAGGCAATGACTTTCACCTGCTGGTCGGCAGGTGAATTGGAAGGGCGTGTGGCTTTCCTGACGAGTTCGGGTGTGTCGGGTTCCTCCGGTCCCTGGTTTTCCAATGGATAGGTAATGATGGAAGGCGGTTCCGGAAGGAACGTGATGATATTTGCCAGGTAGAGCAGGAGGCCCGTCATGGCGACGCCGAGGGCGGAGACGGAGACCGCCGCGGCCAGGTTTTTAACGCGCTGTTGTTTCAGTGCCGCAAGGGCTTCTTCTGTACTTTCAATATGCAGGCTCATGGAAGGAATGGGGTTTGATTAGGATTCCACCATCTCCCCAAGAGTGCGCAGGTACAAGTTTAAAATTTATAATATACTTATATTTAGCATGTTGTTATTAAAATGTTACTTAAGAAGGCTTGGAAATACCCCTGGCGGAAGAAAAGCGGCCTCCCGTTCCGCGCGAGGGATATGAAAAGCCCCCTTTCCCGGGAAGGAAAGAGGGCTGCGAAAAAGCCGGTGAATTTCGTCAGGAATTCTTGGTGCCTTCACCCGTACCGGGCAGGAAGCGGTAATAGGTTTCCAGCATCAGCGTAGCCAGGCACTGGCGGTAGATGTTTTCAGACTTGCCGGTCATGCCGGAAACGTAACCCACATCGTTCTTCCGGAAGCTGCCGTCCGCATTCTGGCCGCTGAGCACGGCGTCCCGGAACGCTTTGTTGTAGGAGGTCCAGACGTCTCCGCCGCGGTTCATGGCCGCCTGCACGCAGTAGTAGTGCATGTAAAGGTTGCTCTTGACGTTTTCCGTGCCGCTGCCCTGGCCCCACTGGAGGGTCTTGACGTTGTTCTTGATCCAGTCCAGCCCCTTGCGGGCGGCGCTGTCAGAACCGTTGCCCGTCATTTGCAGGGAAAGCACGCCCACGCCTACCAGGGAGGAGCGGGGCATGTTGCCGTTTTCCTTGTAGGCGAACTTGCCGTCCGGCATCACATTCTTGCGCACGTAGCTTGAGGCCTTGCGCAGCGTGGAGCGGATATCCCCCTTGGTGGGCTTGATGCCGCCGTGCTCCGCGGCCTTCAGGGCCTGCACGTTCCAGCCGGTGACGGAAAGGTCGATGTCCGGATTGATCTTGTTGTTGTAGCTGTAGGCCCAGCCTCCGTTGGGGCACTGGGCGTCAATGATCCTGTCCACGGCCTTGATGACGACTTTTTCCAGATTGGCGATGGAGGGAATGTCCATCTGCTTGCAGAAGGTGTAGGCCTCGCACAGGGCGTAGGTGGCTACGGCGTGGTCATAGCAGATTTCCTTCAAGGCGGGCTGTTCCGAGATGACGGGATTTTTCATTCCCAGGTCTACCAGGAAGGAGATGCCCTTCAGGACGTTTTCCCCGAATTCCTCGGAAAGGGGGGTCTCGCAGTGGGCCAGGTAGGCCAGCAGGGAGATGCCGGTCATGGAGGCGCGGAACTGGCCTTCACCCCAGGAGCCGTTGCCGTTCTGCTGTTTTTTAAGCCAGCGGAGGGACTTGACCACGGCTTCCTCGCACTGCGGGGTGCCGCCGTTTTCCGCGATGCGCTTCATGCGGTCGTTCAAGTCGCAGCGCTTGGAAAGAATGCCGGGAATGCCGCCCCCGTCCCCGTCGCCCGTGCCGGTCCCGAAGCCGTCGCCGATGTCGATGCCCATGGAAAGCTCTTCCGAGGGGACGTCCACTTCAATGTCCGGATTGACCACCGCGACGTCCGCCGTGGCTACGGCGGCAATCACTTTCACCTGCGCGGCAGTGGAAGAACTGCTGGGGCGCTGGGTGGTCTGGGTGACTTCCGGGGTGTCGATGTCCGGATTGTCGCCTTCCTGGGTGGCGTAGGCCACCATGGGGGGATCTTCCGGAATGGCGACGATGATATGCACCAAATAAAGGAGAAGGCCCATGAGGGCGACGCCGAGGAAGGAGACGGAAATGGCGGCGGTCAGCGTCTTGACGCGCTGTTTCTTCAATTCCGCAAGGGCGTCTTCGGTACTTTCAATGTGGAGACTCATAGAGGGACGTGTCTGGTTGGTGCAACGGCAAAAGCTCCCGCATCCTTGAAAAATGGGGAGAATTGCCCGGTTGCAGGTAGATGCTGCTGGCCTGCCTGTTTACGAGGCTGGCAGCATACTAAAACCAGACGCGCCGGTCTGTCAATCAGATTAGGAATTCTTGGTGCCTTCTCCCGTCCCGGGGAGAAAGCGGTAATACACCTCCAGCATCAGCGTGGCGAGGCACTGGCGGTAAATCTTGTCGTTGATGCTGCCCCCGTTGGTGTTCACGAGGCCCCCCGGCCCGGGGAAGCCGTTCGGGGCAAAGCTCCCGTCGGAGGCCTGGGCGCCGAGGGTGGAGTCACGGAAGGCCCTGTTGTAAGCCTTCCAGACGTCGCCGCCGCGGTTCATGGCCGCCTGCACCCCGTAGTAATGCTGGTAGAGGTTGGAGGAAGTGTTGTTGGCCTTCCAGTTGAACGGCTGGTTGGTATTCTTGAGCATCCAGTCCAGCCCCTTGCGCGCCGTGCTGTCCGAGCCGCTGCCGCACATTTGCAGGGAAAGCACGCCCACGCCCACCAGGGAGGGGCGGGCCGTAGCGTCTTCCCGGCCTTCCTGCATATAGGTGAAGAGGCCGTCGGGCTTGCCGCACTTGCGGCAATAGGAGGCCGCCTTGCGCAGGGCCGTGCGTATTTCCCCCTTGGTGGGGCGGATGCCGCCGTGCTCCGCGGCCTTCAGGGCCTGCACGTTCCAGCCGGTGACGGAAAGGTCCGTGTGGGCGCCTGCCTTCGTGTTGTAATTGTAGGCCCAGCCGCCATCGACGTTCTGGTTGTCCAGAATCTTGTCCACGGCCTTGATGACGACTTTTTCCAGGTTGGCGATGGAGGGAATGTCCATCTGCTTGCAGAAGGTGTAGGCCTCGCACAGGGCGTAGGTGGCTACGGCGTGGTCATAGCTGACCTCGTTTCTCTGGGGCACCAGGGAAATGACGGGATTCTTCACGCCCTGGTCCACGAGGAAGGAGATGCCCTTCAGGACGGTCTCCCCGAAGTCTTCCGAAAGAGGGGTCTCGCAGTGGGCCAGGTAGGAGAGCAGGGCCAGGCCCGTCATGGCGCACTTGTAATTCTGGGGAGTCCCGCCCCAGGAGCCGTCCTTGTTCTGCTGCTTCTGGAGCCACTTGAGGGATTTGACCACGGCTTCCTCACACTGGGGAGTGCCCCCGTTTTCCGTGATGCGCTTCATGCGGTCGTTCAGGTCGCAGCGCTTGGAGATGATGCCGGGAATGCCGCCTCCGTCCCCGTCGCCCGTGCCGGTCCCGAAGCCGTCGCCGATGTCGATGCCCATGGAAAGCTCTTCCGAGGGGACGTCCACTTCAATGTCCGGATTGACCACCGCGACGTCCGCCGTGGCTACGGCGGCAATCACTTTCCCCTGCGCGGCAGTGGAAGAACTGCTGGGGCGCTGGGTGGTCTGGGTGACTTCCGGGGTGTCGATGTCCGGATTGTCGCCTTCCTGGGTGGCGTAGGCCACCATGGGGGGGTCTTCCGGAATGGCGACGATGATATGCACCAAATAAAGGAGAAGGCCCATGAGGGCGACGCCGAGGAAGGAGACGGAAATGGCGGCGGTCAGCGTCTTGACGCGCTGTTTCTTCAATTCCGCAAGGGCGTCTTCGGTACTTTCAATGTGCAGGCTCATGCAGTAAGGGAGGTTCCTGAGAATAATATAACGTTTTTTCCGGTTGGGGCGAGTGCAAAGATGTTAATATTCCTCTGGTCTGCATGATGACCAGATATGAATAAAACGGTGTTTTATGGTGAGCGGTTTACGAGTTTTATGGCAGTCGTCCGGGCTGGGGAGGAACGTTTCCTGGTTTTGTTTGCGGGCCGGAGCATGGGCTGTCCCGGGTGCGGATGAAGAAGGCTGGGGAATACGGAAGGAATGTCCCGCATGTTCAGGCGCGTGTTTTCCCTGCACAGGCTGACCATGGAAAAAGCCGGATGCCGTTCGTTTTGCGAAAAAAGCCCTGCCATGGGCTGCATGGCAGGGCGGAAAAGGGAATGATCCTTTAAGGCAGGAAAGGGAATCAATAGTGGCCGTGGCGCGGACCGGTCATCCACTTCCAGGCTGTTTCCACGATGGCTCCGGCGTCCTTGCACCGGGCTTCCCAGCCGAGGATTTCCCTGGCCTTCTTGGGATTGGCAATCAGGCGGGGCGGGTCTCCTTCGCGGCGCGGACCGTAGCGGACGGGGATTTTCCTGCCGGTGACTTTTTCAGCCGTTTCCAGGATTTCCCGGACGGAAAGCCCCAGGCCGGTTCCCAGATTGAAGCATTCCGTGGAGCCGCCCTTCATCAGGTAGTCCACCGCTCTCAGGTGGGCGTCCGCCAGGTCGTTGACGTGGATGTAGTCGCGGATGCAGGTGCCGTCCGGCGTATCGTAATCCGTGCCGAAGACTTCGATGTATTCCTTTTCCCCGGTCAGCGTGAGCAGGATGTTGGGGATGAGGTGGGTTTCCGGGTCGTGGTCTTCACCGATCAGGCCGTCCTCGCTGCAGCCGGAGGCATTGAAATAGCGCAGGAAAACGCTTTTGAGGCCCCAGGCGCGGTCGCAATCCTTGCAGACTTTTTCCAGCATGTACTTGGAGCTGCCGTAAGGATTGATGGGATCCTGCTTTTCCGTTTCCGGGATCGGAATCTGGGTGGGGACGCCGTACGTGGCGCAGGTGGAGGAGAAGACGAAGCGCTTGACGCCGGCGGCCTGCATGGCTCCCAGGAGGACGAGGGGACGGGCGATGTTGTTCATGTAGTACTTGAGGGGGTCCTGGACGGACTCGCCTACGTTGATGAAGGCGGCAAAGTGAATCACGGCGTCAAAGCCGCCCTTCATCAGGAGGGGATACACGACGGAGGCGTCTCCCAGGTCGCCCTTGACCAGTTTCACCTCCGGGTCCACGAGGGCTCCGATGTGGCCGTACACCATGTTGTCCAGCACAGTCACGTCAGCGCCGATTTTGACGAGCTGGCGCACCGTGTGGGAACCAATATATCCGGCGCCGCCGGTTACAAGTACTTTCATGATCTTATCAAATTGCTGTTGGGCCGGTTCAACCTTTTCTCCGGCAAGGGTGTCCGTACGCGCCGGAACCTGCGGAAACTTCCGGTTCGCGGCAGGCTGCGTCACTGTTCCGGACACCTGTAAAAGTGACATGTTTTCCCCTTTTTGTCAATTTGTGATACGTCTGCCGCCGCTCATGCGCAGGATGCCGGACGCATGGGGCGGCAACGCTCCCGTTCCGGTGCGCAAGGGACAAGGCTCCTTTGCATGGTCCGGGCGCTTTCCTCTGGCGGCGTGCGGGCCGCCTCCGTTTTCATGCCGGAAACTGCCCCGCTTTTTACTGGCTCCTGATGTGCATTTTTGAGAACATCCCCTTATTATGAAACCGTCCGAGATCAGGAATGTTCTGGAAGATCACGAAGTGCGCCCCAGCAAATCCCTGGGACAGAACTTCCTGACGGATGAAAATGTGGCGCGCTGGATTGTGGGCCAGCTTGAAATTCAGCCACAGGACTGCGTGGTGGAAGTAGGGCCCGGAACCGGAGCCCTGACGGAGCACGCCGCCCCTCTTTGCCGCAAATTGATTCTGGTGGAATTCGACTCCCGCCTGGCGGAATACCAGAAAGAGCGCTGGGCCGGAGACCCCCATGTGGAGGTTCACCATGCGGACGGCGCGTCCTGGGACCCGCGGGGATTGTTTGCGGAAGCTCCCGTCAAGTTCCTGGGCAACCTTCCCTATTCCGCGGGAGGCGCCATTCTCCAGAACTTCCTGTCCAGGCCCAGCGCAGTGGAACGGGCCGTGGTGATGCTCCAGAAGGAATTCATCGACCGCATTCTGGCGACTCCGGATGACGACGCCTTCGGGCTGTTGTCCCTGCGCATCCAGAAAAACTGGATTCCCCGCGCCCTGAAAACTATTCCCCCGGAAGCGTTCCATCCCCGGCCCCGGATTGATTCCACCGTGATGCTGCTCACGCCGCGCCCCGTCCGCGACCTGCCCCCGTATGACGACCGGCTGATGGACGAGCTGATGCGCAAGGCTTTCTCCCAGAGGCGCAAGCAGTTGAAAAAACAGCTTCCGGCGTCCCCTCCGTGGGAGGAAGTAGCCGCCTCCCTGGGACTTTCCCCTTCCGCCAGGGCCGAGGAACTGAATTTGGCCCAGTGGGTGGAGCTGGCGCGGGCTTACGACGCCAACCCCCTCAAGGACGTGGCGCAGAGCGGGGACGAATTGTTTGACGTGGTGGACGAACTCAACCAGATGACGGGGCAGGGCACGCGCCGGGAAATCCATGAAGGGAACCTTCTCCACCGCGCCGTGCACATGTTCCTGGTCAACAAGCATGGGGCTGTGCTCCTCCAGAAAAGATCGCTGTGGAAGGACAGGCAGCCGGGCAAGTGGGATTCCTCCGCTGCCGGGCATCTGGATGCCGGGGAAAGCTATGGGGAGGCCGCGGCGCGGGAGCTGAAGGAGGAACTGGGCATCTCCGGCTGCGAGCTGCGGAAAATTGCGGACTTTGACGCAGGTGAAAACAACGGCTGGGAATTCATCGCGCTCTATGAAGGGCGGTACTCCGGGAAAGTTCGTTTTCCCGCGGCGGAAGTGGATAGCGTGCAGTGGTTTACGCCGGAACAAATCCAGGCATGGGTGGAGCGCCGCCCGCAGGACTTCTCCCCCGCGTTCATTCCGTGCTGGAATGCATGGCTGGCCGCGAACAAAAAGGCATCATTCTAACTCAAATACATATCATGATTAACCCTGATCAATTATCTCCGGAGCAGGTCCGGTCCATCCGGGACTGGGCGGAAGAAGGGCTGGATTTAAACGCCATCCAGAAGAGGCTGCATGAAGACCTGGGCATCAAGCTGACATTCATGGATACCAGGTTCCTGCTTCAGGACCTGGATATTCAAATCAGGCAGCCGGAACCGGAACCCCAGGCCGAGCAGCCGGCGGAGCTTTCCGGAGCGGCGGCTCCCCCCGCCTCTCTGCTGGGTAAAACCCAGGTAACCGTGGATGAGATAACGCCTCCCCATGCCCTGATGGCCGGCAAGATTCTGTTCAGGAGCGGAGCCCAGGGCGTGTGGGACATCGACCGCACGGGCCGCATCAACTGGGACGCCACGCTCGGGGAACCCACGGCGGATGACCTGAGGGAATTTGAAACGGAGCTGCAATCCGTCATCCGCAGCCGCATGGGCGCCATGTAGGGAAAACAGCAGGCATCCCTGTGGAAATGGAACGGAGCAGCAACCCGGAACATCAGCCATGTTGCGATAAAAAAACCGGGAGGGAATCGAAAGTGAGATGACGGTAAATAAGCCGCAATGAAAATGAAATTCAAGATAACAAGCGATTTAAGGCAGGCAAAAAACATCGGGGCGGCTATAAAAAAATGCCTTAATGAAATCGGTGTGTTCACCTTGGCTGATCTTGAGAAAATGACTTCCGTTGAGGCATTTAAAAAAATATGCGGTAACTATCCTGACAAGACGGTGCCTGTATGTTATTACCTGTATTCCCTGGAAGGGGCGTTGCTGAACTTGCACTGGAATGACATTCCCTCTGAATTGAAAGAAGAATTAAAGGCAAAAATCGAGGATTGATCATTGGAATCAAATTATTGAAAAATTAATATTACCTTTACGGAGCCGGCATCCTGGCAGCGCAATTCAGGGGCGGACAGGGGAAAATTCTCCTGAACTTCGTTAGGGTAATCCAAACAGCAGAAGGAAAATCTTATGGAAATACCGGATGAAATGATTGAAACGCTGGTGCCTGCCGTGCGGGAGCAGCTGGAAGCGCCGGACACTGCCTATGTCAAGGCCTGCCTGGAGCGCCTGACGGGCCGGGAAAAACTGGAAGAGCAGGAAGCCCTGGAACTGATGGCGCAGGCCCTTGCCATCACCATTAATGAGATGGTGGTGGGCGGCCGCCCCTTTGATTCGGGAAAGTACAAGGCGCTTTTGAAAGATTTGCCGGCCCTTCCGGATGAGGCTCCGTGATAAATCTCGACAATCTCCGGAATTGATTCATAATCCTTTCTTTCACTTGAAATTTTATGGCAAAAAAACCATTAGAAACAGGTGCTCCGGAAGCGTCCGCAGCCAAAAAAACGGCTGCCCGCAAAACGGCTGCCAAAAAGACGGCCTCTACGACCAAGAAGGCCGCCGCGGCTGAAAAGAAGCCCGCTGCTGACGCCGCTTCCGTAGAAGCGCCCAAAATCAAAACGGTCAAGTCCGCCCCGAAAACCGCGGCCAAGGCAAAAACCGTGAAACCCGCCAAAAAGGCGGCTGACAAGAAGGCCCCCGCCGCTGAAGCGCCGGCTCCTTCCGTGACTCCGGCTCCCGCCGCTCCCGTTGAAAAAAATACCGCTCCCGAGGCTTCCCAAAGGCCCCAGGCTGCCGCTCCGGTCAAGGTCAAGCGCGAATCCTTCCGCCCCAACCGCAACCCGGAACAGCAGGAACGCCATGAACAGCATGGCGGAGACTCCTTTGCCCAGCCGGAAACCGTGGGCGGAGCTTCTGAAGGTTCCTTCAACAAGCGCAAGCGCCGCCGCCGCAATAAAAAGGGCAACGGCTCAGAAGACCGCCAGCCCATGCAGGACTCCGCTTCCTTCAAGCAGCTGGATGGCAAGAAAGTGGCCTCCCGCGCCTGGAAAATGTTCCTGGCGGAAGTGTCTGAAGAAGGGCTTGCCCTGATGGACGACCAGACGGCGCGTGAAGCCGCGCGCCGCGCCTTCCGCTGCGCGGAATTCTTCATGATGGAAGAATCCCGCCGCAAGCACGCCCAGAAGGCCGCCCCCCAGCAGCAGGAAAAAGCTTCCTCTCCGGAGGAAGACCGTGATTCCGAAGAGGATTCCGGCGAAGAATAATCCCGGCCTGTTCCGTTTTTGCCCTGCGGCTTGTGCTGCGGGGCTTTTTTATGCCCTTGGGAAAGACCTCTGAAAGGTGGCGGTGCTCTCCTAGGAAAGGCCGTTCCGGAAATGCGCTGGCGTCGTTTTCCCCTGATTTGCAGAATGGAAAACCCCTGTTTCACGCTTAAAGGTTCTTCCTGAATGGGAGCGAATCGATCTATTCTTCCGGCGTCTGTGAATGGCCGGACTTTTTTATCCGGGACATGGATGAGGGAAACGGGTTGAACCCGGTTGGCTTGACTGGGGCGGAATGGACGCTCCTCCATCCATGCCGCTCTCATCAAGGAACGTCATGGGCATGGATGGATGCCGCCGCCTTTTACGGTGGAAAAAAGCAGGGAAGGGTTGCGGTTTTGCCGTATTCCTGTTTATACCTTCTTGCCGCGCCATTTTCCGCTCTTCAGGTACCACCACGCCAGTGCTATCAGGGCAATGCCGTAAACGTGTTCGGAGAACCAGCAGAGAGCCACGTCAGGCTTGAGCCTGATGACGATGTAATAAACGGCGGCGGTGTAAACAGTCAGGGAAATCATCTCCATGATGAAGCCCGCCTTCGTGTTGCCCGTGCCGGATACGGCATTAAACAGGATGAATGCCGGAGCCATGATCAAGGTGGAGGTGGACATCACATAAACGGAATTAATGCTGGCGGCAATCAGGGACGGATTATCCGTGAAAACTCTGAGAACGGGTTCCGGGAACAGGCACAGGATGACAAGCAGCGGAACCAGGATGGCATACGTCAGGTTAAGCGTCATCCCGCAGGTTCTGAACAGGTAGCGCTGTTCCCCCGCGCCGATCTGGTTGCTGATGAGGGCCCCCGCCGTGGTGGCGAAGGCGCTGATCACCATGATGAGCAGCGCGGAAATATTGCGCACGATGTTGGTCACGGCCAGGGGGCGTTCCCCCAGATGTTCAATCGCCAGGAAAAAGATGAACCAGATGGAGACGGAAATGAAGGACTGCACCATGGTCCAGCCGGAAATGGACAGCATGCCTTTCAGCAGATGGGGACGGAACGTGAACGCCCGGCGGAAGCCGTACTTCCGCTTGTCTGCCGTCGTGCCCGTGTAAATGATGAAAAAGAGGAGGGAAACGGCCTCCGACACGCTGGAGGCAATGGCCGCCCCGGCGATGCCCATGACGGGAAAGCCGCCTTTCCCGAAAATGAGGCAGTAATTCAGCACCACGTTGCTCAGGAGCATCACGACGGAATTGATCGTCAGAATCTTCGTTTGGGTAATCCCCACGTAATAGGCGCGGAACATTACGCAGAGGAAGGAGAAAAAGATGCCGTAGGTGCGCCAGTGCAGGTAATCCGCCGTGGCGTCGTAAACCTGCGGGGACTCGATGATATCCCGCAGGATGATGGGGGAAAAATATTGGGAGGCGGTGAACAGAACCACCGCCAGGACCAGCATGAAATAACAGCCCTGGATCATGGTGGGTCCAATGCGGTTGTAACGGCGTTCCCCGTTGCGGCGCGCAATGATGATCTGCGCCCCGAATCCGAAGCCGAAAGCCAGCATGAACATGGCCATGTAATACACGCCGCCCAGGGCGCACGCTCCCAGCGCCACATCCCCCACGCGGCCCAGGAAAATGGCGTCCGTCAGGCCGATCATGTGCTCAATGATCAGGCTGATCATGAGGGGATACGACATGAGCCATATCTTTTGATAGGAAATAAAGGAGGGATTATTCATAACAAGTGCGTCCCGCAGGCATTATCTGCCGGGAGCAGGCGCTAAAGTTCCGGCATTCTTGACTCAAACCGTTTTCATGCAAGAAAGAAATGCGTTTGTCTCCATGCATGTCATGAAAAACGGAGAAAAACCGCGGGTCAGCTGAGGGGAAGCCTGGTTTCCGGATACCGCAGCGGAGACTTGCTGGGCTGTTTCATGAACGCCAGCACGAATGCCACCATGCCCACGCGGCCCACGATCATGTTAAACACGATAATCCATTTGCCCGCATCGCTGAGTTCCGGCGTGACGTTCCAGGAAAAACCTACCGTGGCGAAGGAGCTGACCACCTCGAAAAACAGGCGTTCCAGGCTCAGTTCCGGTTCCGCAAAACACATGACCGTGGTCATCATGCCTACCCAGGCCCCGGCCAGGATAACGGTGATGACGGCGCGCTCCACCACGCTGCGGGCAATCCGGCGCTTGTGCATCACCACGTCCTGCTTGCCCTGCAAGATGCGCGCCACCTCCCCGCAGGAAACGGCGAACGCGGTGGTATGGACGCCCCCCGTCGTGGAACCGGGATTGCCGCCGATGAACATGAGCGCCCCCAGGAACAGGGCGTACGGGACGCTGTTGAGCGCCATATCTGAAATATTGAACCCGGCGGTGCGCGCCGTGGCGTTGAACAGGCTTTCCCACAGAATCCAGTACCAGGGATCGGCAGAAGTGAACAGGCTGCCGTCAATCGCCTTGATCAGGAACAGGATCAATCCGCCGCCCAGCACCAGCGCGGCGGTCATGCGCACGACCAGCCAGCTGTACGTGGACCAGTGGCGGCTGATAGTGTTCCGGCTGTCCCAGCCCAGGGCCACCCTGGCGCGGCGGACGATCTCCAGGTACATCGCAAACCCCAGGCTGCCGCAGAGCACCATCACCATGATGGTAATCTGGCCGCCCATATTGTAGGCCACATCCGGCGTAGCCAGGTTGTCCGCAAACAGGCTGAACCCTGCGTTGCAGAAGCCGGAAACGGAATGGAACACGGCGTACCACCAGAGCGTGTCCCCCTCCAGCCCCGGTACGTTCCTCCAGGAAAAATAAAGGGCTATGGCTCCCAGTGCCTCCACCCCGAACGTGACGGCAATGATGTTCTTGATGAACCGGTCCACCTGGGCGATGCCCTCTTCATCCAGCAGGTTGCTGATGGTCACCTTGGAACGCAGGCTCAGGCCCTGGCCCACCATCAGGGAGACGAAATAAGTGAACGTCATGATGCCGAAAGCGCCTACCTGGAAAAGCACCAGCAAAATGGTCTGCCCGTAATTGGTGAAATGCTCATGGACGTTCAGGGGCACGAGCCCCGTGACGCAGACGGCGCTGGTGCTGATGAAATAGGCGTCCGTAGGGGAAAGAATGATGCCGTCCTTGGTAGCGCCGGGCGACATGAGGAGGGTTCCCCCCAGCGTAATGAAGGCAATCAGCGTGAGCAGGAAAAGCAGGGCCGGGCGGATGCGCGGCAGGTGGAACCCCCGGTTCCGGCGGGCCAGGCGGAAAAAATACTCCTTCAGGTTTAGCAGGGGAGCCGCTCCGTAGCAGAGGCAGAGGGCGCGGAAAATATTCTGAAGCTCTATTCTGGAAATAAAGGTGGAATTGAAAAAATTCCCGGCCAGCATGACCAGGATAAGGAGGCCCAGCCCCAGCTCCATCCACCGCGGGTTCCGGATGGACCTGGCAAGCCACTTCTCCCGCAGGATGCCGAGAACTCCGGTAAGCTGGCCGAGCACCAGCAGGGACAGGATTTCCCGGAAATAACGCAGGGAAAGCTGGTCCTCATGAATCTCGCCGAAGCCGTTCCACCACAGCAGCCACATTAGGGCGGCCAGCGTACACAGGCCGAACCCCATTTCCATGACCTCAAAACGGTTCAATAGCGGTTTTTCCCTCGTCTCATTCACAAGCCTGCAATGGTGGTGCCTCTGATGCTGAGGGGAGACTACTGCATACGGAAGGATTTGAGAAGCCCTTATATCGTTTCCATGCCGTCCCGGTTGCCGGGGGGAAAGAGGTCCTGGAAAATATTTTCTTTCATGTGCAGGAAAATAGTTGCCAATCCGCCGCCGCTGTGCATAATAACCCCCGTTCTTACCAAACCATGTGCGCTCGTGGCGGAATTGGTAGACGCGCTAGATTCAGGTTCTAGTGGGGGTTCCCCCGTGAAGGTTCGAGTCCTTTCGGGCGCACCAAACAAGGCCGTGCAAGTTAACTGCTTGCACGGCCTTACTGGTTTCTTGAGGATAGCGGTTTCCATTCAAAATGGCATCAGGTGCGGGAAAACGGGGCATTTTTTTGCAAATGACGGGAGTGGTGCTGCGAGGAAAGCTGCGCCCGCGGGGAATGAACGCGGAGCGCCTCAGTATTGTCTTGCAGTCAATAGAGAAATTAAAATCCCATGTTCCCCGTTAAATGTTTTTTCTTTTCCGCTTCCGTTGTTTTATTCCTCATGTGCGCGTTTGCTCCGGCCGGGCGTGCGGAGGCGAAGATTGAGGACGTCGCCTCGTTCAAGGGGGCGCAGGTGACCGGAGTGACGGTGTCGGACAAGGGCAGGATTTTTGTCAATTTTCCCCGCTGGCGGGAGCAGATTCCGTGCTCCGTGGCGGAGGTCCGCAAGGACGGCAGCTATACCCCTTATCCGGATGAGAAAACCAACCGGTGGGAGAAGGGAATGCCCGGAGACGGAGATGCGTTTGTGTGCGTGCAGTCCGTGGTTGCGGACGGAGACAGGCTTTATGTGATTGATACGAAGAATCCCATGATCGGCAAGACTGTCGCCGTTTCTGCATTGTACGTGTATGACCTCAATACGGACAAGCTTGTCAGGAAGTATCCCCTGGCGGAATCCACCAGTCCGGATTCCTATGTTAATGACCTGCGCGTGGACCGTGAGCATGGCAAAATTTATTTTACGGATTCCAACGATCCGGGGTTGATCGTCCTGGACATGAAGAGCGGAGAGAATTATCGAATGCTGGACCATCACCCCTATACGACGGCGGAACAGGACCATGTCACCGTTGAGGGGAAGAGGCATGACGGAAAAGTCCATGCCGACGGGATTGCCCTGGACCGGAAGAACGGCATCCTGTATTTCCACGCCCTGACGGGTAAAACCCTGTATGGAATACCCACCCGCCAACTGATTGACCGGAAGGTGGATGAAAGCAGGATTTTTTCCATGAAAACGCCTTCCCCGGACGGCATGATCATGGACGACCGGGGCAACCTTTACATGGGGGACCTGGAAGAGAACCGCATTGTCTATCTCACTCCGGACCGCAAGGAGATCAAGGTTCTGGCTTCCGGGGACGGAATCAGCTGGCCGGACACGTTCAGCATTCATGACGGGTACCTGTATTTCACCAATTCCCGCATTCAGGAAGCCAGCGGGGATATTTCCAAGATGGAGTTTACGCTGAAAAGGGTGAAGCTGCCGGAATAAGCGGCCTGGGCGGAGCGGAGGATGGCTGAGCCTCCGGCATCTGTGCCGTGAAACCGCTTGCGCCCTGCCGCCCTCCGCCGGAACCGCGACGTGGCTTGCCCCTGTTCCGGAGGTATTCTTCATCTTCCTTTACATGACAGGCGCCCCGGGCTACAGTCCCCGCGTTTTTCAGGAAGGCAATGATTCTTTTCAACTGTGACTACAGTGAAGGCGCCCATGCGGATATTCTCCGCAGGCTGGCGGAAACGAATATGGAACAGACAGCCGGGTATGGGGAGGACCCCTATTGCGGCCGGGCCCGGGAGCTGATCGCTAATTTATGCGGCAGAACGGACCTGGACATTCATTTCCTCATTGGAGGAACCCAGACCAATTTCACGGTGATTGCGGCGGCCTTGCGCCCCCATCAATGCGTGCTGTGTGCGGATGCGGGCCATATCAACGTCCATGAGTCGGGAGCGGTGGAGGCGTGCGGCCACAAGGTTTCCGCCATTCCATCCCTGGACGGGAAGCTGACGGCCCGGCAGATTGAGGATGCGTGGCACGCCCATTGGGACGACGAGACCCATGAACATATGCCGCAGCCCCGGATGGTTTATATTTCCCAGCCGACGGAACTGGGGACCATTTATTCCCGGAGGGAACTTCAGGAGATTTCCGAAGTCTGCCGCCGCCGGGGGCTGTACCTGTATATGGACGGCGCGCGCCTCGGCTACGGCTTGTGCGATGAAGGCAATGATCTGGATCTGCCGGCAATTGCCTCCCTCTGCGACGCCTTTTACATCGGCGGCACGAAGGTCGGCGCCCTGTTCGGGGAAGCCCTGGTGCTGCGCCATGATGCCCTGAAGGAGGATTTCCGCTACATTGCCAAGCAGAAGGGCGGCCGGCTCGCGAAAGGGAGGCTTCTGGGCATCCAGTTTCTGGAGCTGTTCCGTGACGGCCTTTATTTCCGCCTGGGGGCCCACGCGGACCGTCTGGCCGTGATGCTCCGGGATTTCTGCCGCGCCAGGGGACTGGCGCTCCCCGTTGCCAGCGGGACGAACCAGCAGTTCGTCACGATGCCCGATTCCGTCCTGGATGAGTTGAGGAAGAAGTACGGCTTTGCCTACCTGCGCCGGGAGGACCCCTCCCACAGTACCGTGCGTTTCTGCACGAGCTGGGCCACGCGGGAGGAAGACGTGCGGGAGTTGATGGCAGATATCGGCCGTTTGTGCTGAGGTGTTCCCGTTTCCGGGGAGCGCCGGGGTACCTGCACCGGGTTTCATTGTCTGCGGGGGCAGGGGGAAGATCGTTCTCCGGCTCATCCCTGGGAAGCGGTATTGAGCTTTCCGGAATGCGGAAGGGCGGGGATGGCACGGATATGTCCTTGACCGTGCAGCAACCATGGCCGGGGGACGCGTCCTCCGCCCGGCATGGAATAAATTTTCCGGAAGGATGCTCCGGCTGCGATTTTGGCTGTAAAAGGCTTTTTCATGGTGTATAGGTGGCTTCTGTTGAAACAGAGGCGTTCCGTACGCCGTACTATCATAGCCATGGAACCCTTACTCTCCCCGACAGCAAACGCATTTATGTGGTGGACGCCCTGCGCGGTTTTGCCGTGATGGCAATCATGCTGCTGCATTTTCTGGAACATTTCATCTACAATTCCTATCCCGTGGCTTCCTCCCCGGTGATGGAGGCGGCCAACCAGCAGTTCAAGGACGCTTTTTTCTTCCTGTTTGCCGGAAAGTCCTACACCATTTTCGCCCTGTTGTTCGGGTTCACTTTTGCCATCCAGTACCGCAACCAGGCCCGGAAGGGCCGTGACTTTGCGGGCAGGTTTGTCTGGCGCATGTGCCTGCTGGCGGTGTTCGCCTGCATGAATGCGGTGTTTTTTCCGGGCGGAGACGTGCTGCTGACCTTCGCCATCGCAGGGCTGCTCCTGGTGCCGTGCCGCCGGCTGAAGACTTCCACTCTGGTGGTATTATCCCTGTTCTTCCTGGCCCAGCCTCTGGAATGGGCGTATGCGGCAGCGCAGTGGGTGAATCCGGGCTGGGCGCCTCCCTCCCTGGCTGTTGCGGAATCGTACGCTGCCCTGAAAACGGCTGTGGATACGGGCAATTTCTGGCTGATGGCGTGGGAGAACCTGACGGTGGGGCAGTGGGCAAGCCTGGCCTGGGGCATTGAGGCGGGGCGCCTGATGCAGGCTCCGGGACTGTTTCTGCTGGGGTTCGTGCTGGGGCGGCAGGATTTCTTTTTTGCAGAATGACCGGAATGCCATGTTCTGGACCCGGGGATGCTTCTTTCCCTGGCCGGAGCCGTGGCGTTTTATGTGGTGATGTCCCTGCCGGATTTGCCTGCCCCGGTGCACACCGTGTTCACCATGTGGCACAATGTCTGCTTTACCGGCGTGTGGGTAGCCGGGTTCGTCCTGCTGTACCGGCTGGAATATTTCAGGAAAGTGACGGTTCCTCTGCTGACTTATGGACGCATGAGCCTGACCAACTATGTCTCCCAGTCTCTGATAGGCTCCCTGATTTTCTTCCCGTACGCGCTGGGGCTGGCTCCTTATTGCGGGTATCTGGCCAGCTTTGTAATCGGCTGCGCCGCCATGGCCGGCCAGATATGGTTCTGCCGCTGGTGGCTGGAGCGGCACCGTTACGGGGTGCTGGAAGGGCTGTGGCACCGGGCAACCTGGATGGGCGCCGGAAAGGCGGCCAAGCCGGAAGCCCGGTAGAAACGGTGATTTTCTCCGGTACAGGTTATTTTGCCGGTACCTGGTCGTAAAAGACGAGGGACGCTTTTTCCAGCGTGTGCTGCCAGAGCTGGAAGCCTACCTGGGCGGCCGGGGTATCCGGAGCCACGGGCAGGGACGCCGTATCCAGCGCATAAACGGTGACCAGGTACAGGTGCCACCCGTGGCCCGGGGGAGGGAAGCTGCCGCTGTAGCCCGCGAATCCGGCGTCATTGCGAATTTGGACCGCCTGCTCCGGCATCAGGCGGGTGGCCGGATTTCCGGCATCCGCGTGCAGTTCCCTGACGGAGGCGGGAATGTTGACGGCCAGCCAGTGCCAGAATCCGCTTCCGGTAGGCGCGTCCCGGTCATGGATGGTAACGGCAAAGCTTTTTGTTCCTTCCGGCGGATTGGTCCAGAAGAGCTCGGGGGACTGATTGCCGCCGCCTATGCTGGTGTGCCGGTGGACAGGCGTGGCAACGCCGCCCAGGTCCTTGCTGTGGAGTGTAAATGATGAAGGCATAAGGTCAGGATTTTATTTCAGTGTTGTTCGTTCAAAATGAGGGGAAGGGTTCAGGAGATTGTGTGGAGGGGCTTGCTGCCGGGCTGTCCGGCGGCTTTCTCCCGGATGCTCCAGATTCATTCCTTGTTGATTTTTTCCTTCCAGTCGTGTTCGGTTGGTTCCCTGGTACGGGAAAGGGTGCCGTTCCAGATGGCGCTTTCCTTTGAAAGGGAGATGTAGTATTGCGTGGCGTATGGAAGGGCGGACGGACATCGGCGGCTTTTTCGGCCTGGAATTGCCGGAATACGGCAATTTCCCTCAGTGGCATCCCGGCCGGAGCGTGGCCGTGAATTCCGGCAGGCGCGCTTTGGAGTATATCCTGCGCCGCCTGGGGGGCGTGCGCCGTGTCCACGTGCCCCTTTATACGTGCGGAACGGTGCTGGAACCGATGGAACGGCTTCACATTCCCGTTATTCCTTACCGTATTGACGGGCATCTGGAGCCGGAAGAATTGCCGGAGCTGGAGGAAGGAGAATTCCTGCTGTATACAAACTACTTCGGCATCAAGGAGAAGTACGTGGACCGGCTGGCCTCCCGGTATGGCGGCAGGCTGGTTGTGGACAATGCGCTGGCCTTGTATTCTCCCGCCCGTCCCGGCGTGGCGTCCCTGTACAGTCCGCGCAAGTTTTCCGGCCTTCCGGATGGGGGAATCGCCGTCATGGACGCAGACCAGCCGCTGCCGGAACCGGAGGAACGGGATGAGTCCCTGCCGGATGCCGTCTTTCTGCTGGGATGCCTGGAACGTGGGCCGGAAAGGGCTTCCGCCGCCTGCGGACGGAACGAACGGAGGCTGGAAAACGCCCCCTGCGGAAAATGTCCCGTCTGACGGAGCGGTTAATGCGCGGAATTGATTACGAGCAGGCGCGATTGCGCCGCATGGACAATTTCCTGTTTCTGCACGAAAGGCTGGGACATCTGAACCGCCTTTCCGTGGAGCCGGATTCCTTGTCCGCTCCATTTTGCTATCCGTTTTGGACGGCTTTTCCCGAGCTGAGGAATGTGCTGATTGATGAACGCATCCTGGTTCCCCTGCTGTGGCCGGAGGTGCTGGAACAGGCTCCGGCGGACAGCCTGGAACGGAAGCTGGCGCTGCATCTTCTGCCGCTTCCCGTGGACCAGCGATGCGGGCCGCAGGACATGGAGCGCGTCGTCCGGACCGTGGAGAATTTTTATTCCTGAAACAAGGAGGAACTATTTTGTTAGAGCGGCAATAAGGCGTTGACGGTGTGAACGGACTGCTCTAACATTTTTGAATGTCCGACTATCTCTCTTCTCTGGGCTATCCTTTCCGTGGAAGGCCCATGGTTTTTGCCTTTGCCGTCCTCATTGTATGGGCCATGTTCCTGGCGGCCTGGGCGCCCCTCATCGGCTGGATTGCCATTTTTTGTTTCCTGCAACCGTTCATGTGCGCCTTTTTCATGAAGATGGTGCAGCGGTCCGCCATGGGGGAGGAGGAAATCTGCCTCTTTCCGGAGTTGGAGGAATGGCTGGACGATCTGATGATGCCTTACATCCGGCTGGTGATGTGCATGGCAGTCTCCTTCCTGCCTCTGGTCATTTATCTGGGAGTGATGGACTGGGACATGGACAGCCCCCTTATCTGGCTGTTCATTGCGGCGGGTGCAGCTTATTTCCCGGGCGTTTTCATGAGGACTTCCGTGCTGGAAAATTTTTCCGGGCTTTCTCCCGCGGGCTGGTGGGGGCTTGTCAGAAAGGCGCCTCTTCCCTATGCCGGGCTGCTCGGCGCCATCTGCGCGGGGGGATGGGTGATTCTGAGCCTTCCTTCCGGGTTTCTGATGGATTTTGCCATGGCGCCCGTGAAGCTGTATGTCGCCTGCGTGCTGATGAACATGTGCGGCTTGTTCATGCTCAAGCATGAATTTGCCGGGGAAGAGGAGGAGGGCGGTTTTTCCATCTCCGGTCCCGCCGCTTCATGACTGCCGCCGTTCCGGCAGCGCCGGGGAAAGTGAGGCTTATTTGGCGGACTCCCTGTCCAGATTGAGGATGCCCAGCACGGACATGTTCCCTTCCGCATCCTTGCCGGAGGGAAGGTAGACCTTGGCATTGTTCAGCATGTTTTCAAAGGCCTTGGCGCGGAGCACGTTCGGCCCCATGGACTTTTCCTTCAGCGCCAGCCCAGCCGCTTCCGCCCTGGCGGCTTCCAGGGAAGCTTCCGCGCGCGCTTTCCCCTGCATGACGATGACTTTGGCTTCCGCCTCGCCGCGTGCCAGATTGGCGTTCGCTTCCTGGCGCGCTATTTCCATTTTCATGGCTCCTTCCGCCTCCCCGCGTGCGCGCTGGATGGCGATGTCCTTCCGGGCGATTTGCAGCTCCGTCTCCTTCCGTTCATTTTCCTGGGTGGTCTGCACTTTCTTCACGACGGATTCAATGATGGCCTGCGGAGGATTGGTTTCTCCCACGGCTACGGAATCCACGATGAAGGGGGTGCCGTCCAGTCGCTTGCTCAACTGCGTGTAAACGTTGTCGGAAATCTTTTGCAGGCTGCCGGAGGCGTCCAGGGCGTTGTACTGGCTCAATTCCGCCCGTACGGCGGTGCGGAAGGGCTGCTGGATGAAATTCTTGTAGGCAAACAGCATGATCTCGTCCGCCACTTCGTCGTCATTGCGGCCGGAGCTTTGCGCGATGCCGCCGTAATCCTCCATGAATTCCTTCACTCGGGACGGGTCCAGGCGGTAAACCAGGGAGGCCTTGCAGGAGATGGGCAGTTTGTCCTTGCCCAGGACGGCGCCGCCGTTGCGGGCATCGAATTCCTCCACCGTGGTATCCGGCGTGATGGAAACCTTGCTGACTTCCCTCCGCCATACCCATCCCGTGGAGGATGGCCCGATCAGGATGCCCTCAAACTTGTTCTGGCCGAAAATGGGCTTGGAATAGACGTAGCCGGCAAAACCGGACAGCACGCGCTTGTTGCTGAAATTGTAAAAGGAGAAGGCCGCCGCACCCGCAGCAATGATGACAATGGCGGGAATGAGCAGGGAAAGGAAAGTTCTGGGAGTTTTATTCATGAGAGAGTAGTGGTTGTGACGGTTTCCAACATAAAAGGCACCCGGTGAAAATCAAGTTCTCTTTTTTTCCGTCCGGCCGCAGGGGAAATTCCGGTGAAGAGCGCGTTTCAGGAAAAGGAAGGCGGCAAAGTATGTCCTCCGCTGAACGGAGGAGAGAGGTGGAAATGTCTTATCCGGTAAAGGTTGTCCGTTCCCGTGCGGGATATTTCCAGCAGTGTTCCGGAGCGCCCTCCGCGGAGACGGGCCGCCATCTGATTTACAGTCATGAATGTAGCCATTACGGGTTCCAGCGGATTTATAGGCAGCCACTTGTCCAGCCGTCTTGCGGTGTTCGGGCATCAGGTGACGCCTTTGTGGCGCTATCTGTTCACGCAGGACAGCGTGGATTGCCTGGCGGAGGCTCTGGCGGGATGCCACGCTGTCATCAATCTGGCCGGGGCGCCCATCGACCGGCGGTGGACGGACGCTTACAAGCAGGAACTGGTGGAGAGCCGCATTATGACCACCCGCAAGCTGGTGGAAGCGGTCAATCGCCTGCACGAACCTCCGGAAGTGATGATTTCCACTTCCGCCGTCGGGTATTACAGCCCGGCCGGCGGCTGCCATGGAGAACAGGACGATCCGGCGGCGGATTCCTTTCTGGCGGAATTGTGCGTGGCCTGGGAAAAAGGAGGCGGAACTGGTGAACGACTCCGTGCGGCTGGTCCGCACCCGGTTTGGCGTAGTCCTTTCCCCGGATGGAGGAGCGCTCCCCAGAATGGTGCGCCCGGCCCGGTTCGGCATCACGGCGGCGGTAGGGAACCCGGACCATCCCTTTTCCTGGGTGGCGCTGGAGGACCTGGTGGATGCCCTGATTTTCATCATGGGGAAGGAGGACATTTCCGGCCCGGTCAATGTAACGGCTCCGGAACGCACCACCAACCGGGAATTCTACAAGGCTGCCGCAGAACATTTCCACACCCGCCTGTCCATCCATGTTCCGGACGCCGTCCTGCGCCTGCTGATGGGGGAAGCCTCCCAGGTGATTACCAACGGGCAGTGCGCCATTCCGAGACGCTGATGCGGGAGGGATTTGAGTTTCAATATCCGGATATCCGCACCTTTTTTAACAAAGCATTCCCTGTCAAATCATGAGTATCATACAGACCATCGTTACTTCCCTGTTTCACGGCCATTCCGTCAAAACCGACCCCATGCCGGATTTCAATCTGGAACGTTATCTGGGGGAATGGCACGAAATCGCGCGCCTGGAAAACTGGTTTGAGCGCGGACTTCGCAAGGTGCTTGCCCGGTATGACCATGGAGAGAACTGTACCATTTCCGTTACCAACAGCAGTTATGACGTCCGTACCGGGGAACGGAAGGAGGCTCATGCGAAGGCTGTGGTGGGAGACGCCCCCAATCATTTGAAAGTGTACTTCGTGCCGCTGGTGTACGGCCGGTATGAAGTGGCCTTTCTGGATGAGGATTACAGCCGCGCCGTGGTTTCCGGCGGTTCCCTGAATTACCTGTGGCTGCTGGCCCGGACGCCGCAGTTGAGGGATGAAGAGCTTCAGCCGATGCTCCATTGCGCGGAGGAACTGGGGTATGATACCTCCCAGCTGATTTACTCAATTCCCTGGCTTCCACGGATAATGGCATTGGGCGGGATCTGTGAGGGATACCGTTCTTGAAATGGGAGTGCGGGGTAGGGATAACGGCTTTATGGAAGAGCCAAGCTCCTTTGTGGAAAAACACCTCCGCTTCGCTTGGCAGTGAAGGCCGGGAGGCCTTCATTCCCAGGGATGTTTTTACCCAGTCCGGGGGAAGGCGTATTTTCTCCGTGTTTCCCGCTGGGCATCCGCCGGGAACAAGGGCCTTCCGGCCCTTGTAAAAAATGCCTCCGCTGTATTCCGGAACAGGTTCATCCATGAAGGCTGCCCGGCCGTAAAGCGGTTTCATGGCCCTTGTCAGGAATTTCCCGTAAGCGCCCCCATGGGCTCCTTCCTTTCTTCATTCTCCTGCTTTCAAGCTCTTCCCTCCAGCGGGCCCGTCTCCATGCACATAATTTAAAAAACGCAGCCATTCGTTGAAAAGCGCTTGCAATCGGGCGGCGGATGGCTATGTTCTCATTCATCCAAACATTGGATGTTTGGATGAATTACTTAAAGAAGGAGTAACAATGGATATTATGCATGACAACGCCGCTGATCTCAGCGCATTGAACGGCAAGACCGTTGCCGTGATCGGATATGGCGCCCAGGGCCGCGCCCAGGCACTTTGCATGCGTGACTCCGGTGTGAACGTGATTATCGGCGTTCGCCCCGGCAAGTCTTTTGACGCCGCCACCCAGGACGGGTTCCAGGTGATGACCGTAGCGGAAGCCGCGGACAAGGCGGACATCATCCACATTCTGCTGCCGGATGAAAGCCACGGCTCCGTGTATGAAGCTGAAATCAAGCCCCACCTGAAGGCCGGCAAGACGCTTTGCTGCTCCCACGGCTTTGCCTACGTGTTCAACACCATCGTCCCCCCCGCGGACGTGGACGTGATCATGGTGGCTCCCAAGGGACCGGGCACGGAAGTGCGCCGCGTGTTTGAAGAAGGCTTCGGCTGCCCCGGCCTCATCGCCGTGCACCAGAATCCCTCCGGCAAGGCCCGCGACGTGGCTCTCGCCATGGCCAAGGCTGAGGGCCTGACCCGCGGCGGCGTGCTGGAATGCACCATGGCCCAGGAAACGTACGAAGACCTGTTCGGCGAACAGAACGTGCTGTGCGGCGGCCTGGTGGACCTGATGAAATACGGCTTTGAAACCCTGACGGAAGCCGGTTATCCGCCGGAAATGGCCTACTTTGAATGCGTGCATGAAGCCAAGCTCATCGTGGACCTGATTTACAACGGCGGCATCCAGAAAATGAACTCCGTGATTTCCAACACCGCTGAATTCGGCGAGTACTACAACGGCCCTCAGATTCTGCCCGCCGACGTGAAGGAACGCATGAAGGAATCTCTCAAGCGCATTGAATCCGGCAAGTTCGCCAAGGACTGGCTGGAAGAAGCCGCCAAGGGCGCTCCCAACCTCAAGGCCAAGCGCGAAGCCCTGGGCCAGCACCCGGTGGAAATCGTGGGCGCCAAGATTCGCAGCCTGTTTGAAAGAAACTAAGGTTTCTTTTACATTGATTACGGGCCGTTCCGCCGTATCCCGGAGGAACGGCCCGGACACTCCCGGGCTTTCCGCGGAAGCCCGCTATTTTTCAGTTTATGGACAATTCCTTGCCGGCCGTCAATGTGGAGAATGCCAGGGTATACCTGGGCGGCCACGAAATCCTGCACAATATTTCCTGGCAGGTGCAGCGCGGAGAACGCTGCTTCATCCTGGGCGCGAACGGTGCCGGAAAGACGACGCTGGTCAAGGTGCTGATGGGGTTTGCATGGCCTCTCTTCGGCGCCAGAGTACAGGTGCTGGGCAAGACCTTCGGGCACGTGAATCTGCTGGAACTGCGCAAGTCCATCGCGTGGGTGAGCCCGTTCATGCACAAATGGCTGGAGGACGGCGCCTGGAATGGGCGCGACATGGTGCTTTCCGGCCCTGACGGCACTATCGGCCTTCTGCGGGAGCCGACGCCGGAAGAGGAAGAGAAAGCCGCCGGGATCATGAAATCCCTGAAAGCGCAGCATTTGATGGACAGGCCCGTGGTGGCCATGTCTTCCGGAGAACAGGTCAAGGTGCTCATTGCACGGGCGCTGATGACGAACCCGGAGCTGATGATCCTGGACGAACCCAGCGTTTACCTGGACCTGGCGGGACGCGAATTTTTACTGAAAACCATTGAGGAACTGGCGGAGACGCGGCCTGACCTGACCATCGTGTTCATTACCCAGCGTATTGAAGACATCCTCCCCGTATTCAACCGCGGCATGATTTTAAAGTCCGGTGAGATCGTGGCCCACGGAAGCCGGGACGAGGTGTTGACGGAGGAAAATCTAAAGGACGCCTTTGAACTGGATATCCAGTTGATCAAGACGGAGAAGGGACGCCTCTGGACTGTTATTCGCTAACTTTTCATGAAGAAATCCAAGACAATGGAGTTGAAGAAGCCTGTAAGAGTGTCCCTGTCCCGCCAGGTGCTCACCGCCATGGAATCCATGATACGGTCCGGCAAGTGGAAGGTGGGGGACCGCATTCCCCGCGGAGGCGGAACTGGCCCGGGCTTTTTCCGTCAGCCACAACACCATCCGCGAGGCCCTTCAATCCCTGATTCATATGGGGATGCTGGAGGCCCGGCCCGGCGACGGCACGTATGTGATGGCGTCAGACCGCTTTGCCGTTGCGGTGAGCAACCGCCTCAAGGAATCCGAACTGCCCCCAGATTCTGGAAGCGCGGCTGGCTTTGGAAAAGGAGATTGCGCGGCTGGCCGCCGTTAAAAAAGGACGGAGGAGGATTTGAAGGAGCTGGAAAGCGCCCTGAAGGACTGTCATGCCAGGGTAAGGCCGGGCATTGAGGACGACATGCTGTTTCACGCCGCCGTGGCCCGCGCCACGCATAACCCGGTGCTTGCGGAATTGTACAACGTGGTGATCCGCCATGTGCAGGAGAATCTGGAAGGCCTGCTGCAGGAGAAGCAGTATGACGCCGGGGCCATGAAGCTGCATGACGACCTGCTGGATGCCATCCGGCAGCGGGAGGCGGACACGGCGGAAAACATTATTGTGAAGATCGTGGAGTTTGATACGGTCAGCATAGGCGGCCAATTCAGCGCCTGATATTCGGGTGTTGGGATGCTTGAACCGGCAGTTTGTCCGGTAACCGGAACGTTCCGGCGTCCTCCGCATGGCGGAAGCCGCCGTCTTTGCGGAAAAGAGAATGGCGTTCCGGGAAAAAGAGGGGAAATAGCTTGGTAATTCATGGAGCACGATTAGTTTTTCAACCTTTTCTTTACATCTTCAAATAAATAAATTACCCGGATAAGGCAACGATATGCCAACTTCCCCTCCTTGCCATGTTGTCTCTATTTCAAATACGTTCTATCGGCCTGATATTGATGGGCCACTGGTTTGGCGCTTTTGCCCAGGCCGGAGAAGATGTTCCTGATGAAGTACAGGCGCTGGAAATAAAATCGGAAACGACGTTGTGTTCTGCCGATTTCTATATTGCCAAAGAGCAGGGAAAGGATGTGGATGAGAAGACGGACAAGGAGCGCAAAAAACTCGGCATGGGGGAAGATGTTTTGTTGACTTTGACCGGAAAGCCCATGGGGGATGTTTCTCAGTTGCAGTGGAAGATTACCAAAGGAGAAGCTCTTGCCTCTCTTCCCAAAAAAACGGAAGGAAAGGCGAAGGTGGTATTGACGGTGAATAAGCGAATACAAAAGAAGGGAGAGGTGGAAGTCACCGTCACCACGAGTGAAGGCCTGGAAAAAACCATTGCCTTTGAGATTCTTGTGCCAACCAAGCTGACGGCAGCCGTTCCCGTTAAATCCAGTCTTCCGAGTGATCCCAATATCGTTGTTGTGGCGGCGGATGTCAAACTGACGGTAGAGCCTACGGAGGTGAGTTTTAAAAACATTAAACTGATTGAGCGCGATGAAGGGTTGACCTATGTCATGCCGGATCCGCCTCCCGATCCCCGGAAAGGTGAAATAAAGTTGGGCGTGCCGCATACGGGTCATGGATGCAATGACGCCAGGATCATTGAACTAAATAATTCGTTTATTGATCAGGTGATTTATGCGGCATATTACAACGCAGTCTGGGGCGCCAGGCTACCGCAGGAATGGTTGTGGACCTGCGGTTGGAAAGTCCATGATGGAAATGGGGGCGAGGAATCGACCGGGGATGATATTCTCCAAGTGGAAACCGTGGAACAAAGATTCAAGGCCGAATATATGAAATTCGACGGTATGGACGGCAAGGTTGAAGAAGTACAGATCGCCATCAGGAAATTCGGGCGCGCGATCTCCTATGATTTATACAATCACCAAATGAATTATGAATATGTCTGGAAATAATCTGATGAGCCTGTTTTTTTTGCCTCGCCGTGTTGTTCTGCGCAGCTGCATTGGGGCAAGTCATTCCTGCTCCGGCTTGCCTGGACCCGTTTAAATCTCCCCCTGCGGAGCTGTCCGGCTTGCGGGAAAAGCTGAAGCAGGGGAAGCTGAGGGAGTTTTATGACGGAGCCGATGCCCTGCTGGGCCAATGCGCTTCCGTTGACAATAAACAGATCACGAGGGAGGAGCTGGCGTTGCAGCTCTGGCTGTTTCATGACATTGCCGCCGCACCCCTGTATCCCGCGGACTACGATAAGGCCACGCCGGAGAGTATTTTTGACAATAAGGACCATGCCGTCAAACATGACATGCTGTCCTTCCTCTACGTGATGAGCCGGGATGCTGCGCCGATGGCGCGCCGCCTGCATCTGCGGGGCAAGACGCTGTCCGACTTGCTGGCCACGTACGCTGCTGCTACCTATGCGCAGTTCCGGAGCCATTATGATCCGGATTTGGAGGCGAAGCACGAGGCCCTGAAGAAGTCGTTTATTCCGTTGAACCGAAAGTACGTGGAAGAAGAGTTCAAGAAGAAGGAGATCGGCAGCCTCGTCAATCCGCAGTATCACGTCTTCCTCAACAAGCTGGGAGTAAACGATACCCGGAATAGAAGGCTGGAGCATTATCTTTCCATTTGCTGGATGGAGGAGTTTGTGGAAATGCTGGTGAACCTGTTTCCGGGCCAGAGCGGGGCGGTGAAGAATTACCTCCGGATGGCGGGCTATGCGGACAAGGAAATCCCGGACTTGATCAATCGGACGGTGGGGCGTACTCCGTCCACGGAATTTTTGTACAAGGGAATGCCTAGGGATGCGCAGAAGGTAAAGCCGTGAAGCAGGACAAACGCTTAAGGACAGCAGTTTCCCAAGGCAGACGGAATTTCCTTTCCGGACAACTTAAAGCCGTCTATTCCTTGTTCCCGGAAAAACGGTATTTTTGTGAAGGATGGAGAGGCCGGTAACGCTGTGATTTTTATGCTTTTCTGAACATAAAAGTTTGTTAGAATTCCGGGCATGACTACCCCTGTTGAATTGAAGTGTCCGATGTGCGGCGCGTTGCTGGCGATGGAAGATGTGAATATGGCCACGGATATGGCTTTATGCCGCGCCTGCAACAAGATAAGCAGGTTTTCAGAGCTTGTTCAGGAGGAAAGGGATGAGGAAATCCTTGATTCCATTCCCCGGCGCATGAGCGTGACAAAAACGGCACGGGGATTGGAAGTAACGTACAGGAAGCCCAAGGGAGCCGGATTTTTCCTGTTGCTGTTTGCACTGATTTGGAATGCTATTACATACACCGCCATATTTGTGATGATGGGGAAAATGGCCCATGAGAGTTTATTCGGGCAATTGTTCCTGATTCCTTTCGTTCTGGTCGGGTTCGGTACGTTTTTGGGCGCCGTTTATGTGTTGTTCGGCCGTATGACGCTGACCCTGTCGCCCGGAACGGGAGAGCTGTTCCGCGGGGTTGGGAGCCTGGGCCGCCGCCAGCAGTTTCTTCTGGCGAAGGATTCCCGAATTTCCATTGAGGCGAGTAATATACAGCAGAATAATAAGGTGCTGAACAAGATTGTAGTGGAACAACCGGACGGCAAGCCGTTCGAGTTCGGTACAGGTATTGCGGAGAAGGAAGCCCAGCAGTATGTGGCGGCCCTTCTGCGGCAGATGAGAGGGTAGGGCTGCTGTTCCGGAATTCCCAGGAAAGGTGAAGGAATGACAGGGGGAGCCGCCCTTTATTGCCGCCGTATTGGAAACGCCTTGATGGAGCTGTTTCTCCGGCAGCAGGGGGCGTCTGTCCGTGGGTGCAGCGCGGAAGGAAAGGCTTCGTATCCATTTCCGGGAAATAATTGGATGGGCAAATCGTCCTGTTTTTAGCAAATTCGTTGCTAAAGAGTCATGGATGCCGCTTGCAGGATTGCCCCGGAAATTTCAGAATTAATATTTTGATTGATATGGCAGGCAAGCCGCGTAAATTAACGTATGATGAAGAAAGCGCATCTATTGTTGATTCTGTGCAGTTTGCTTTGCGGGGCGGCGGGGGCGCAGAGCCGCCCGGCCACCCGCCGAACATGGTGGTCATTCTGGCGGACGACCTGGGGTACGGGGATTTGGGCTGCACGGGGTCCAGGCAGATTAAAACGCCTTCCCTTGACCGGCTGGCGAAGGAGGGCGTGTTCTGTTCCCGGGCGTACGTGACGGCGCCGATGTGCTCCCCTTCCCGCATGGGGCTGCTGACGGGCCGTTTTCCGAAGCGCTACGGCATTACTACGAATCCCAATATCCAGGTGGATTACCTTCCGGAGTCCCATTACGGGCTGCCCCAGACGGAGAAGCTGATTCCGGAGTATTTGAAGCCTTGCGGGTACCGGAGCGCGGTGTTCGGCAAGTGGCATCTGGGCCACACGCAGGGGTATACGCCGCCGGAACGCGGCTTCACGCGCTGGTGGGGGTTCCTGGGAGGTTCCCGGTCTTATTTTCCCGTGAAGAAGGAGGCTGAAGGCCTGAATCCCTCCATGATTGTGTCCAATTTTACGGATAAGACGGATATTACCTACCTGACGGACGATATTACGGACAGGGCGGTTGAGTTCCTCCAGGAGTCCAACAAGGATAAAAAGCCGTTTTTCATGTTCGTTTCCTACAATGCTCCCCATTGGCCCAACGAAGCCAAACCGGAGGACATCGCCAAATTCAAAGAACGTGCAGGACAGGGAACGCCGGATTTATTGCGCCATGGTGTATGCGATGGACAAGGGAATAGGCCGCATTCTGGATGCCTTGAAGAAGGACGGTCTGGAAAAGGACACGATTGTCGTGTTCCTGTCGGACAACGGCGGCGCTCCGGAAGCGTCTTCCTGCAACGCTCCTTTCCGGGGTGCCAAGAGGCAGCATTTTGAGGGGGGCGTACGCGTGCCTTTCATCATCAGGTATCCGGCGGACAAGCGGCTGATTCCCGGAAGCGTCTGCAAGCAGCCCGTTTCCACCGTGGACCTGCTTCCGGCCCTGCTGAAGGCAAACGGACGTCAAATCCCCAAGAAACTGGACGGCATGGATATTCTGGAGCTGGTGGCGAACAGGGGAACGCCTGTTCCGCGCACGTTGTTCTGGTGCACGGATTATACGTCCGCCGTGCTGGACGGGGATATGAAGTACCTGCTGGTGCCGGACCGCGCTCCGCAGTTTTACAGCGTTACGGATGACCCCCAGGAGCAGAAGGATTTATATTTTTCCAGGCACCAGGATGCGGATTCCCTGGCCAGGAAGCTGGGAACGTACCTGACCACGACGCCCGCGTGCCGTTTCCCGGACAGCATCAGCTGGTCCGCCAAGCTGATGAGGGAGTACGACAAGGCCACGCCGGACAAACAGCCTGAATGAGGCCGCATTGGGTCTCGCCAGGGGCCCTGCGCTGCGGTTAATACGCAGCGGCGCCTGCCGGCAGGGTAGCGGGGATGCGGAACCGTCCCTTTCCGCCGCGGGGCATGGTTGCCATTCCCGTGGCTGCCCCTATCCCGCTGTGGATAACCGGGCTGGATGGAGGCCGGGTGGGATCAAACGCCCTGGTTTGGACTGGAACGTTCCGTTGACCGGTACGGGACATGGTTTTCATGGTCCCGTTTTTTCGTTAAAGCGCCTTATTTCAGGCGCTTGGGTTCCGCGATGCGGAGGATATGTTCGCCGGGAAGGGCCAGGTTGCCCTTGTCCCGAGCGATCATTTCAAAATAATGGGGGTCCTGGGAAATCCAGATGAATTCGTTTTTAGCCTGTTCCATCTGCTCCCTGGATTTTTCCAGATGCGCCTGGAGGAAGGAACGCTCATGCTCCAGGGAGCGCAGGTCCTTCCATGGCTTGAAACACACCAGGGAAAGCAGCATGGTCAGGCACAAGGCCAGGACGATGGCAAAGAGGCGGAGAGCCCTCTGGACGATCAGGGCACGTTTCTCCCGGCGGATTTCAAGCTCCGCCAAGGTAAAACGATGGTAATAGCGGCGTCTCCAGAGCATTCTTTGCAGTTAAACAAAACATTTTTGATCATAAAATGTGGATTTTGCCACCATAAACTGCGTCATCCCCCAGTTCCTCTTCAATTCTAAGGAGCTGGTTGTATTTGGCCATGCGGTCGGAACGGCTCAGGGAGCCGGTTTTGATTTGCCCGGCATTGGTCGCTACGGCAATGTCCGCAATGGTGGCGTCTTCCGTTTCCCCGGAGCGGTGGGAGATGATGGCGGAGTATTTGTTGTCCTTGGCCAGTTCCACCGTGTCCAGCGTCTCCGTCAGGGAGCCGATCTGGTTGACCTTCACCAGCACGGCGTTCGCCACATGGCGGGAAATGCCCTGGTTCAGGAATTCCACGTTCGTTACGAAGAGGTCGTCCCCCACCAATTGGGTATTGTGGCCCATGGCTTTGGTGAGCTGTTCCCAGCCCAGCCAGTCGTTTTCCGCGCAGCCGTCCTCAATGGAGATGATGGGGTATTTTTTTCTGGAGCTCCTGGTAGTAGGCCGTCAGTTCCTCCGCCGTTCTGCCGCGGCCGTCCGATTTCTTGAAGACGTACAGGTTCTGGGAAGGGTCGTAGAATTCGGAGGAAGCCACGTCCAGGGCAATGAAGATGTCCGTGCCCAGCGTGTAGCCGGCGCGTTTCACGGCCTGGGCGATGCATTCCAGGGCGTCATCCGCGGATTTCAGGGAAGGGGCAAAGCCGCCTTCATCCCCCACGGCGGTGGACAGGCCGCGGTCGTGCAGCACGTCCTTGAGCGCATGGAAGACTTCCGCGCCGTAGCGCAGGGCTTCCCGGAAGGTGGGCGCGCCCTTGGGCATGATCATGAATTCCTGGAAGTCAATGGGGGAGTCCGAATGAGCGCCTCCGTTGATGATGTTCATCATCGGCACGGGAAGCACCTTGGCGTTCGGGCCGCCCAGGTATTTGAAGAGGGGAAGATTGAGCTGGATGGCGGCGGCCTTCGCCACGGCCAGGGAAACACCCAGGATGGCGTTGGCCCCCAGGCGGGACTTGTTGGGCGTGCCGTCCAGGTCGATCATGATTTTGTCAATGGCCGGCTGGAGGGTGGCATCGTGCCCGGAGACTTCCGGCGCGATGATCTTGTTGATGTTTTCCACGGCCTTGAGAACGCCCTTGCCGCCGTAGCGCTTGGCGTCCCCGTCCCTGAGCTCCCAGGCTTCATGCTCCCCGGTGGAGGCTCCGCTGGGGACGGACGCGCGTCCGATGGCTCCGCCGGCCAGGGCCACGTCCACTTCCACGGTGGGATTGCCCCGCGAATCGATAATTTCGCGGCCGCGGACGTCGATGATTTCCAGTTCGTTCATGATCATAAGATTTTTTATTGTCTTTTTTGGACCATGGAACGGCTTTTTTCGTTCCAGGGAACCACGTCATGACCGTGAAAATTCCGGGTTCAGGCGCGAAACTGACGCAGAACGGCGGCGATGTATTCAAGAGTCTCCGGGTCTGAAATGCCGCCGGAAAAGTAAAACGGCCTTCCGGAAGGCTGGGGCACGGAGATGCGGCAATAGTCCGTCTTTTCCCCTCCCTTGCGCTCCATCATGATCGGGGCCTGCGCGGGAAGGAGAAAAGCCCATGTGCTCCCCACCGGACCAATGCCCCGGAAAAGGGACGCTTTACCCGGTTCCACCCGGAGAACGGCTTTTCCCAGCATCATGTCAACGCAGAGGAAGATGATGAAGGCTTCCGTGACGGCAAAGAAGGTGGTGAAGACGGGCAGCGCGAAGTCCGTTTTCCCCGGCCCGAAGGACAGGAGGACGAGCACCAGGGTGATGATGCCCCAAACCACGGCCAGTCCCGTGTAAAGAAGTATTTTGGTAAAGGAATGCCTGTAGGTGAGCGTGACTTTTCCATGGGCGGATGTTACCGTCAGATGCTTGGAAGGGGCCGCAGGCACATCATGGAATTCATGCTCCCGGACCAGGGACGTCCAGGGGGTGGAAAGTCCGCAGCTGCTGCAGGTGACCGTGTCCCGGCGGTTGTCCACATCCGCCGCGGAAAAGGGAGTGCCGCATCCGGGACATTTGAATTGTTGAAGGCTGGAGGGCATAGGGGACGGCTTGCTGCCTGTCCGCAGGCTACCACAGAAGACGGGAAGCCGCCAATTCCTTTTTAGGCGCGTCTCCGGAAGGGCCTTCCAAGGGGGATTCCGCATGGGTTCCGCCGCCTCTCATACGGGAATTCCCCCTTGTGCGGCGCATAGCCTCCATGTAGGATGGCGCCCATGATTGAGAGCAGGCGGCAGTTGAGGGAAAGGATTGAGGCGTTGGCGGAATCGGAGTTTCAGAAGTTCTCCGCTTCCCTGATTCCCGGCGTCAACCGTCTGCTGGGCGTTCGCCTCCCCGTTCTCCGGAACCTTGCCCGCGAGGTGGCGGGGGGAATTGGCGGGAGCTGCTGGAAAATCCAGCCGTTGACCCGTATGCGGAGGAAGTGATGCTGGACGGCATGCTGATAGCGCTGGCGCGCATGGAGCCGGAAGAGCGCCTGGAACAGGTCGCGCGCTTCGTGCCCCGCATGGATAACTGGGCTGTCTGCGATACTTTCTGCACCAGCCTGAAGTTTTGTAAAAAGCATCCTGCCCTGGTCTGGGAGTTCATCCAGCCGTATTTAACGTCCGCACGGGTCTATGATGTCCGCTTTGCCGTGGTGATGATGCTGGCCCATTTCATTACGGAGGATTACGTGGAGCAGGTGCTGGCCCTGCTGGATGGCGTGCGGCATGAGGATTATTACGTGGGCATGGCGGTGGCCTGGGCGGTTTCCGTCTGTTATGTGAAGTTCCCGGCATTGACGCTGGAGTATTTGAGGAATTCGTCCCTGTCCGATTTCACTTACAACAGGGCCTTGCAAAAAATTATTGAATCCCTGCGTGTTAGCCGGGAAGACAAGAGTTTGATGCGGAGCATGAAACGCAGATAGGCAGCGGCTCCATGTCTGCGCGGAGGGAACCGCAGGAAAAGGGGTGTGCGGAGATAGTGACGCAGGGAGGGGAGCCATGCCGGAACGGGGCCTTGATTCCTTCCCGTGGAGGGTATGGAATGAGACACTTACTATTAAAACCATGCCTAATATTAACGATAACTTCCTCAAGCTGCAGGCGGGATATTTGTTCCCGGAAATAGGGCGCCGCGTGAATGCGTTTGCCGAGTCCCATCCGGAGGCGGCCAAAAGGCTGATCCGCTGCGGCATCGGAGACGTGACGGAACCGCTGCCCATGGCGGCCATTGAAGCCATGCACGAGGCGGTGGACGATTTGTCCACCCATGAGCGCTTTCACGGCTACGGTCCGGAGCAAGGCTATTTCTGGCTGAGGGAGGCTATCGCCAAAAAGGCCTACCAGGTCCATGGCGTGCATGTGGAAGTGGATGAGATTTACGTGTCTGACGGCGCCAAGTGCGATACGGGCAATATTCTGGACATTTTCGGGACGGGCAACAGGATCGCCGTGCCGGACCCGGTTTATCCCGTGTATGTGGATACCAATGTGATGGCCGGGAATACCGGGGATTCCAGCGCGGACGGTTCGTATGAGGGACTGGTGTACCTCCCCTGCACGCCGGAGAACAATTTTGTGCCGCAATTGCCGGATGAACATGTGGATTTGATTTACCTGTGCTTCCCGAACAACCCTACCGGGGCCGTGGCTTCCCGGAATGAATTGCTGAAATGGGTGGAGTATGCCCGGGCGAACCACGCCATTATTTTGTACGATTCCGCGTATGAGGCATTTATACAGGATTCAGCCGTTCCCAAGTCCATTTTTGAAATTCCCGGCGCGCGGGATTGCGCCATTGAGTTCCGCTCCTTTTCCAAGCAGGGGGGCTTCACGGGGGTGCGCTGCGGCTACGTGGTGATTCCCAAGGAGCTGCACGGCCATGATTCCGGGGGGAACAAGGTTCTCATCAGCCAGCTGTGGAGCCGCCGCACCAGCACGAAGTTCAACGGAGCTTCCTACATCGTCCAGCGGGGCGCCGCGGCCCTGTTCACGCTGGAAGGCATGGCGCAGACCGCCGTGCTGATCAGCCATTACCTGGGGAATGCCGCGCTGCTGCTGAATGCCTGCCGCCAGGCGGGCATGCGCGTGTGGGGCGGGGAAAAACGCCCCGTATGTCTGGGTGCAGTGTCCGGACGGCCTGGATAGCTGGCAGATGTTTGACAAGATGCTGTATGAGGCGAATGTGGTCATTACGCCCGGTTCCGGCTTTGGTTCCAGGGGGGAAGGGTTCTTCCGCATTTCCGCATTCAATTCACGGGAGAACGTGGATGAGGTCTGCCGCCGCATCCATGCCCTGTTTGCCAGATAAGGAGGCGTTCCCAGGCAGATTTTGTCAGGCCGCAGTGCGGGAAGCACTGCGGCTGCGCGCATGATTGTGATGGGGAAAGCCGCATGGAGGCTGTTCCTGCCTAGGATGGCGTAATCCGTCCGGTTTCAGAGGAAAGCCGCCCGGCGCCAGGAAGCGGAGCTTGTTAAGGTCGGCGGAAACGCTCGCCAGGGCGGAGAAAATGAGAGAACTGCATGAGCTCCTCTGGCGTTGCAGGGAACGCCCCGCGCCGGAGTGCCTGTGTTCATGGGAGAAGAAGGAGAGCATTCTGGTTCAATGGCCCGGATAGACCTGTTTCCAGGTTTTGCCTTCGTCCGTGCTTTCATAGATGCCTTTTTCCGCGTACAGGGTAATGTGCCTGTTGTTCGCGGTGTCAATCAGCAGGTTGAAGGCGGCTCCCCAGTCTTCCTTGTCGGAACGCTTCTGCCAGTTTCTGGCGTTGCGTTCGCTGGAGTACGCCCTTGCCGTCCAGCGGGACGGCGAGCATGAAGGTATCGTCCAGGCGGCGCCTGTCGATCGCCAGCGTGGGCTGTGTGACGGGAAGCCCCTGGAGCACGCGGTTCATGGTGCGGCAGTCATTGAAGGAGGTGTAAACGCCCTGGGTGGAGAAGACGTAGAGCTGGTCTGCGGCGCGGGTGTCGTACACCAGTCTCAGGAAGCCCGCTCCCTGCACTTCGTTTTTCTGGTTCCATTTCTTCCCGTTGTTGGTGGAGATGAAGATTTTGCTGGTGTTGGCCTTGCGGTCCGCCGTCACGGCTCCAATCCTGCCCTGGGCGGTCGTATGGAAGCCGACGTTGGTGACGGGGTCCCCCACCAGGCCCACGTTGTTCCAGGTGTCTCCGCCGTCCGTGCTCATGAAGAGTCCGGCGCGGTCCGAACCGACGATGATTTCCCGCGGATTCCGGGGATTGACGGAGATGAGCTCCCCGGCAATGAAGGAGATGGGGGACGGGTCCACTTTTACATCCGGGTTGGCGACGGTCCACGTTTTACCCATATCCTTGCTGCTGAACAGGGCTCCTCCCTGGGAGGTCGGGGCCAGCAGGAACATTTTGTCCCCGGCAAGCGCCATGGAACGGACGGTTTTGACGCCCCTGGGCAGTGTGAGGGGCTTGCGGGCGTAGGTTCCGTTTTTGCGTTCCAGCAGGTCCGCTCCGGAACGGTAGCGCGCCACCGCCAGATCCGGGGAGAGCAGGGAATAGCCGATGATTTTTCCGGCAGGCATGGCGGCGGTTATCTTGTGCGGCTGGAGTTTGACGGGTTTGATGGAGATTCCGTCCATGGCGGTGGAGAAGATGCCCTTGCCCTTGCCCGGAATGGTCCTGAACGTGATGCCGGCGATGGCTTCCTCCTTCATCGGGATGATGCGCTGCATGCCCATTTCCCATTTTTTCATGTCCGGGGAGGTGAAGCAGGTGAATTCATTGCCGCGCCGCATGATGCGCACCCAGGAGTGGTCCTTGTTCAGGGTGAAGGTGGATTGGCGCCCCGTTCCGTAGTCGCTGAAGTCCGCGCTGCACCGGAGGCCGCGGCCCACGGTCCGGAAGACGGCGATTTCATCGTCGTAGTTGGTGGCTCCCGTGTCCTTGCGCACCATGATGCCGGCCCAGCAGTCGTCCCCGGTGTCCAGCGCCTTGTCGCTGATGGAGCTGATGTGGGCCGTCAGCATGAAGTCACCCTTGATTTTTTTGCTGACCAGGTATTCCCCTTCCCCCACGAAGCGAAAGGCGTTTCCCGCGCCGCTGATGGAGTGGGGCAGCCCCGGTTCCCCCGCGCAGCATGGCTTCCCAGCCGGGGGTGATGCGGCTCTGGGAATGGACGGGGACGACGGGGGTGTCCACCGTATGGGAACCGTTGTAGAAGACGCGCGCCCACAGTTTGTTTTCTCCGTCAAAGAGCATGAGGGGAGTGGTGAAGGGGGCTGCGTCCGCGGCGGCGGCCAGCTTGGCGCCGTTGTAGTATTCCACCTTGTTCACCCGTCCGGAGGAGATGGCTGTTTTCAGCACGCGTTCCGGTCCCTTGCCGCCCACTTCCAGCCTGGCTTCCGGTATGTCCGCCCGTTTGGGGCGCATGAGGCTGGCGAGCGGTATTTCCTCCATGGGGCGGTTGCCGTACTGCCAGCCCACCCACGCCACGGTGAATTCGTGTTCCGGCTTTTTCTTGAAGTAGGTCAGTTTGATGGGCGTAACGCCTTTTTCCAGGAAGACGGAGGCGCGCCTTTCCGACGTGCTGTGCAGTCCGTCGTTGTCAATAACGGTTTTTCCGCCGACGTCCAGGCGGCTTCCGTCACAGGTTTGGAGGGCGAAGGTGTAGGCCCCCGTCTGGGGGACGACCAGGAAGCCTTCATATTCAAAGGCGAATCGTCCTTCCCTGGCTCCGCGCAGGGCCGTGTCAAATCCATGGGAGACGCCGGTCCGCAACGGCTTGGAGAAGTCCAGTTCCGCCAGTTTGGACCATCCGTTCTTGTTTTCCAGGTATTTGTATTCCAGGCCGCTGGACAGTTCTTTTTTTGCCGGGCAGCCCTTTGAGGGGTGCTTCCGCGGCGGCCTTGGCGAGTTTCAGGGTTTTCTGCTGGTCAAAGATGTCCGTGATGGTGAGCCTGACGAAGCATTGGGGGGATGTCCCGGGGAGCGCGACAGCTTTGGTGAGTACGTGCGGGATTTGTTCCTCCACCGTGTAAATGGGAGTTCCGGAGTATTGCGGATTGTCAAAGACCTCTATCTTGTACCCGAACTGCGGGGAGGACGTTTCCGCCAGCGTCCAGTCCACGATCACCTGGCTGCCGTCGTGGCGAGCCTTGCCTTCCGCCGCGATGGCGTCCATCACGGGCTTGTCCGGCTGGTTCAGCTTGAACGTGTGCTTGCGGCCCGGCTCCAGGTTTCTGGGAAATTGCCTGTTTTCCGTATAGGACATGGTCAGGACGGAGTCGTTTTCCGTCTGGTGGACCGTCCAGCCGCTGTATTTCATGCCTCCTTCCTTGGGAACGTTAATGGAAACGGTATCACATTTTTCCCACGCGCCGTTGTGCCTGTAGAAGCCCTTGCCGCGCCACAGTTCCCTCTGCTTGCGGCCCCCGTGCCCGAAGTCCTCCAGAAAGCCGCCGTTCCCCTTGAAGCCGGTGGCCGCATAGGGAATGCGGAAGGTGGCGATGTGGTGCCACCGGTTGCCGGCCTGGTCTTTCATCCACCAGCCGGCGTAGCATTCCTTCCTGGCTTCGTCCGCGCCCCAGGTCCGCATGAGCATGGTGTACCACTGCTTGGTCTTGATCCACGGGACGTCGCGCCCCCCGGCCTTTCCGGAAGCTCCTTCACCCACGTATTGCTGGGCGTAGACGTGCGGGTTGACGTACACGTTGCGCACTTGCCGCCCTTCGTAAACGGGAGCGGGCCAGAAGGACCATACGGTGGAGGGGCGGTAGGTTTCCAGGTTCGTGTTGTCATTGGCGTTGGCCGCCACGCCGGCATAGAAGTAGCCGCCCTTGGGGAACATGTCCAGGTTCCAGCAGGAAAAGTAGGTAGATTCCGGCCAGTAGGGGTAGAGCAGGTCCACCATGATGATGTCGGAACCGGCTTTTACTTCGTCACCGTACCAGCTGGCGGAAACGGGAAGCGTTAAAAGAAGCCACAGGGAGAGCAGGAATCTGGTCATGACGATGAAGAGGGAAAATTTGCACGAACGTGGAACCGTTCCATTTATCATGAAAAGGGGGGCGTGCGCCAGCTTCAAATGAAATAACGTCATCCCGGTTTTGTCAGCGGATGGGATGACGGCGTCTCCATGGCGCACTCGGTCCTTGCTCCTGTTTGTTTGTGCGGAGTAGGTTTTGGAACATGATCCCGCAGGTGCGCATGAGTTCTTTTTTCCGGCTGGCCGTTGTTTCTGCGTGCTGTTCCTGCCTGCTGGCTGCTGCGGGGACAAGCCGGGGGCGGGAGAGGGAAACGGCTTCCGCCCCGCCGGAGCCGCTTTCCTGCGTTCATGCTCCGGATGGAAGGGTAACGGTGCGAGGCGCGGCCATGGGAACGGTGTTTACGGTGCGCGCCTATCCCGGGCACGGGATGGATGCGGCGCAGACGGAGAAGGCCTGCATGGAGTCTCTTGCCTGCGCCGTCCGCTGGGAGAAGGTGATGTCCGCCATGGATGCGGGGAGCGGTCTGGCCCGGTTGAATGCCGCGGAAAACGGCGTTTCCGTCCCCGTTTCCCCGGAGCTGGAAAAGGCTCTTCTGCTGGCCCTGGATTATGCCCGGCTGACAAAGGGCTCCTTTGACCCCACGCTCGGTCCCTGCATCCGCCTGTGGAAGAAGAGCCGCCGCCACGGCGTTCTCCCGTCCGGCGGGGAACTGGAACGTGCGCGCCGGGCGTCCGGATGGGAAAAAGCTGTCCGTCGGCAAGGGGGCCGCGGTCAAAACGGTTCCCGGAATGAGGGTGGACCTGGGAGGCATGGGCAAGGGGTTTGCCGTGGACCGGATGGCGGAGATTTTGAGAAAAAGAGGAATCCGTTCCTTCTTTATTGACAGCACCAGCGACGTTATGGCCGGCGCCCCCCACCGGGGGAGCGGGGGATGGCGGCTGCTGGTGGATGAAGGTAATGGGAAGAATACGGTGCTGCTGTTGAGCCATGCCGCCGTCTCCACCTCCGGGAGCGCCCGCCAGATGGCGAAGATCGGCGGTGCGGAGGATTCCCATGTGCTGGACCCCCGCACGGGGCTGGGCATGACGGAGGGCAGGCAGGTGAGCGTGCAGGCGCCTTCCGCGGCGCTGGCGGACGCCCTGGCGACGGCGGGGAACGTGATGCGTGAAGAGGATTTCCGCTCCCTGGCGGCACGGTTGCCGGGAGTGTCCGTCCCGGCTTTTTTCCGGAGTTCCTCACGTTTTGCGGAAGGAACGCAGGAACAGGATGGCGCACGGAGGCCGAGATAGACAGCATGATGAAAGAAACGGGGGAGCGGACGCGTTTTTTAAGGTACACCTCCATAGACCATTTATGAAATTGTACCGTTTTTTCCTGCCTGCCGTGCTTGGCGCCGCCGTATCCTCATCATTTGGCACGGAGTTCCCGAATCCTTATCCGGCTCCCCCTCCCGGCGTGCGCCTGACTCCTGAAACCCCGCTTTCCCCCTCCGTCAACGGCGCCCGCATTGTTGGCGCCACTCCCGGCGCGCGGGTGCTGTTCCAGGTTCCCGTTTCCGGGGAGCGTCCCATGAAGATTCAGGCGGCTGGGCTTCCCTCCGGCCTGAGGATGGATTCGCGCGGGCTGGTTACGGGTACCGCCCCGGCGAAGAAGGGGGAATACAAGGTGAAGATCCAGGCTTCCAACAGGCATGGAAAAGATGCGAAGGAGTGGATTCTGAAGGTGGGGGATGAGTTGTGCCTGACCCCGCCCATGGGTTGGAGCAGCTGGTATTCCTACAGTGAGGCCGTGGGGCAGGAGAATGTGCTGAAGACGGCCCGGCTTTTTGTGGAGCGGGGGCTTGTCAACCATGGCTGGACCTATATCAATATTGACGATTGCTGGCAGGGCGAGCGAGGCGGACGGAATTTCTCCATCCAGCCCAACAAGCGCTTTCCGGACATGAAGGCCATGTGCGATTCCATTCATGCCATGGGGATGAAGGCGGGCATTTATTCCACGCCCTGGATGGGGACGTATGCCGGGTTCATCGGAGGAAGCTCGCCCAATGCGAAGGCGGATTACGGGGAAATGGCCATTCCGGAGAAGGACCGCAAGCAGAGGAATCAAATTTTCGGGAGTTACCCCGGCGTGCATCGCAGGAAGGCGGACCGTGTAGGCGCCGTCTGGCTGTTTGACCGTGACGCCAGGCAATGGGCGGACTGGGGGTTCGATTACGTGAAGGTGGACTGGAACCCCAATGACGTGCCGACGACGGAACGCATCCGCCAGGCTCTGGACGATTCCGGCGGGATATTGTGCTCAGCATATCCAATGCCGCCCCGTATAAACAGGTGGAAGAGCTGGGGAAGCTGGCCAATTTGTGGAGGACGACGGGGGATATCCAGGACCACTGGGGCAGCGTCAGCGGCATCGGCTTTTCCCAGGAACGCTGGCAGAAGCACATGCGCCCGGGCCACTGGAATGATCCGGACATTCTCCAGATCGGGAAGCTGGGCAAGCCCAACCAGCCCAATACCACGTTTGTCCAGACGCAGCTGACGGCTGATGAACAGTACACCCATGTGACCCTGTGGTGCCTCCTGTCCGCCCCGCTCATCATTTCCTGTGACCTGGTGGACCAGGACCCTGCCGCCCGTCCCGCCCGCAAGGCGTGGCACCGGGGGGATTTCCAGGTCTGGACGAAGGAGTTGTCCGACGGTTCCGTAGCGGCGGGGTTTTTCAATACCGGGAAAGAGAAGGGCGTAGTGAAGGTGAACCTGAGGGAGCTGGGGGCTCTCCGGCGCGTATGAAGCCAGGGACCTCTGGAAACGCGCCGACCAGGGAACGGTGAAGGGAGATATGGCCGTGGAGTTGAACAGCCATGGAGCGGCCATGTTCCGGTTCAGCAAAAAAATTGACGGCAGGGGCAGGAATGGATGCTTTCAAGGACGGCATCTTTTTTGCCGGCCAGCGGGTCCGTGAATGCCGCGTTTCACTGCCTGTCCATTATTATAGGGATAAAGGGTGAAATGGATAGCCGGCTTTGCAAGAATAGACTGGTGGGGCGGCGGCTTTAAGAAACGCTCTGTTTCAGCCTTGTTTGCAGGGGGCTTGTGTTGCGGCAAATCCGCTGCCGCCCTTTCCGAGTGAAAGTCTTTATTTTTTCCATAAAAAAACCGTTCCGGTTAACCGGAACGGTTCTTATAAAGAGATTGATGTGACTTGCCTTAATCTCTCCGTACAGTTTCCTTAAGCGGCGATGCCGAAGTGCTGCTGGATGGAGGCGAAAATCTTGTCGCGGCGGGCGCGGGCTTTTTCGATGTCACGGGTCTTCAGAGAGAATCTCAGGCGTTCCGCCGTGGAGTCAGGCTTGTGAACCGTGACGTGGCACCACCAAACCCCCCTGTTGTTCCACAGGTGATGGTTGGGGTTGTCATCATTAATTCTAAGAGCGATTTTGGTTTGGGCTTTCATCTGTGTGATCTTTTTCCAGTAGGGGACGTCTTATTTACGTCCGTTGGTATATTAATGTTTCAATAAAACCTTCAACTTGGAGGCGCCTCACTTAAGCAGATGATCCCTTGTCTTTTGGACATCTTTTTCGATTGACAGTCTTAGTGACGTGACGACCAATACCGCCCTTTTTTCTTGGCAAGACCGGAGCGATGGATATGACGACCTTTGTGAGGCATGGTACCTCTGATGATGCAAATTCGGGACATGGCAATCGAAGTTATTTGTTAATGCGAGAGAGGTAGTCTAGCGTATTTTCGCCTAAGGTCAAGAACAACCGAACAAAAGACTTGGGGCCCAGTGCCGGCCCGGCGGCAGCGCTGCCGGGCTTTCCTGCGGTCTGGTTCCCTCCGTTCATGGCCGGGGGCAGGCGCCGGGGAAAGGCGCGCGGCCGGATGGCTTGTTTGCCCGTGTAAAACATCCGGCGCTTGCACGGAGGGAGGCGGCGTGAGAGATTGAAAGCATGAGTGAGAATCATTATGCAGAGTTTTCCGAATGCAGCATGAAACCCCAGGACGTGCTGGAGTATGTTTCCGGTCCCATGCCGGTTCCGGCGGAGGGGGAGGTGCTGATCCGGATGAAGGCGGCCCCGATCAATCCGGCGGACATCAATTTTGTGCAGGGCGTTTACGGCGTGAAGCCCGTGCTGCCCCATTCACGCGCCGGACTGGAAGGCTGCGGCGTGGTGCAGGAGTCCCGCGCAGAAGGTTTCCGCAAGGACGATGAAGTGATTCTGCTGCGCGGCGTGGGTTCCTGGAGCGAGTATGTGGCGGTTCCCGCCGTGAACGTGATGAAGCTCCCCGTGAAGGTGGACCCCGTGCAGGCGGCCATGCTGAAGGTGAACCCCCTGACCGCCCTGCGCATGCTGGAAGGGTTCGTTTCCCTGACTCCGGGGGGACTGGGTGGTGCAGAACGCCTCCAATTCCGGCGTGGGAAGGTGCATTATTCAACTGGCCCGGGAGATGGGCGTGAAGACGGTGAATTTTGTAAGAAGGCCGGATGAATTGAGGGATGAATTGACCGCGCTGGGCGCCGACCTGGTAGTGGGAGAGGATGACGAGGATGTGGTGAAGAATACCCTGGCCCGGCTGGACGGAAAGAGGCCCGTGCTGGCCTCCAACGCCGTGGGCGGGGAAAGCGCCCTGCGCCTGATGGACATGCTGGCTCCCGGCGGAAGCATGGTGACGTACGGCGCCATGAGCAGGAAGAGCATCAAGGTGCCGAACGGTTTCCTGATTTTCAAGGGCATTAAATTGGAAGGCCTGTGGGTGACGCAGTGGCTCAAGAATGCCCCCGTTCCGGAGATTGAGGCCGCTTATGACAAGCTGGCGCGCCTGATGGCGGACGGCAGGCTGAAGCAGGCCGTGGATACCGTTTATCCGTTGAGCGACGTGCGCCGGGCCGTGGAGAAGGCCCAGGAAGAGTTCCGCAGCGGCAAGGTGGTGCTGAGCATGGAGCGTGCCTGATGCATGGGGGGAGAGAGTTTTCGTTTTCCCGGGCTGCGGAGCGCTGGAGGGATTTTTTCAGCGTTCCGTGGTTCGGTTGGTATTGGCTGCTGGCCTGGGTGATGGCGGGGCTGAGCCTTTATTCCATATGGCAGGCCGGTGATTTTTTTTTCTGGAAAAGAGCCGCTTTGCCCGGGAGGGGCTGTGTACGGAGGGGACGGTGCGGAACATCACGGAGGATACGGTGAAGTTGTGGAGCCGTTCGCGGGCCATGGGGACGTCCGGTCCCTCTCTGGACGTCTGGGCTCCGGAAGTGCGTTTCCTGCCGCAGACCGGGGAGGGGGAAGTGGTATTCCAGTCCCCCGCTTTTCTTTTCTGGTCTTCCTATTCCAGGGGGGACCGGGTGACGGTCTGCTACCCGCCGGAACGCCCGGAAGACGCCCGTGTGGCGGACAGCTTCATCTGGTGGCCGGAAACGCGCCGGGCCCTGTGGCTGATGGCGTTTCTGCTTGCCGGCGGAACGGTCCTGCTGAGGAAGAGGGAAGTGCGGAGTTCCGTAGGCGCGTAAAGCAGGGATTGTGCCGCGGCACGGCGCCGTTTGCCGTTTCAGCCCAGCGTGGAATCAAGCCACGTGTTGAGGATTTCCACGGCGGCCACCTGGTCGATGATGGGGCGGAAGCTTTTCTCCTTTTTGCCGGCGGCGTGCAGTTTTTCCTGGGCGATGACGGTGGTGAGGCATTCATCCATGAATACCATGGGAAGGCCGGGAAGGGCGGCGGCCAGTTCCCTGCCGAACGCGCGCACCTTGGCGGCGGCGGTTCCTTCCGTGCCGTCCATGCGGACAGGGATGCCCAGCACCAGGGTGCGTATCCCCCGCTCCTGGACGAGCTGGACGATGCGGGTGACGCCGTCCGTTTTGTGCCTGTGGATGGTTTCCACAGGGTGCGCCATGATGCCCACGGGGTCTGTGGCGGCGATGCCGATTCGGGCTTCTCCGTAGTCAATGCCCAGGGCCGGATGCTGGCTGGTCATCTGAGTTCGTCCGGAAGCTGGTTGACGATTTTTTTAATTTCGTCCGCCTTGTTTTTATCCGCAATCAGGATGGCGTCCGCCGTTTCCACCACGATCAGGTTTTCCACGCCCAGCAGGGCCACGTGCTTGTCCCCCGCTGGGAGAAGACGATGTTGCCGGAGGCGTCCTGCACGGTGATGTCCGTATTGGTGGTGTTTTTGTTGTGGGTTTCCAGATAGTTGGCTACGGATATCCAGGAACCTACGTCGTCCCAGTCAAAGGTGGCTTCAATGTTCAGCACCCGGTCCGCGTTTTCCATCAGCGCGAAGTCGATGGAGATGGGCGTGAGCGCCGGGAATTCCTCCCGGATGGTTTCCTGCGGGTCCGGGGATTCCGCGATGTGCTCCACGAAGGAGGCCAGCTCCGGGCAGTGCTTGTCAAGCTGTTCGCACACGGTTGGAATGCTCCAGACGAACATGCCGGCGTTCCAGCAGAAGTTGCCCTGGCTCAGGTAGGCGGCGGCCGTGGCCGTGTCAGGCTTTTCGCGGAATTGGATGACTTCGCGGCAGGAGCAGCCCGGTGCGGAAGCGATTTCCTTCCCGCGTTCGATGTAGCCGTAGGAGGGGCAGGGCCAGGTGGGCTTGATGCCCACGGTGACGAGCGCCTTTTCCCGCGCCGCCGTGTCCATGGCGGCTTTCATCAGGGAGCGGAAGGACGCTTGGTCCTGGATGAGCTGGTCGGAAGGGATGACAAGCATGACCCCATGCGGGTCCGCCGCCTTGATGAGGCCGATGCCCAGGGCGATGGCGGGCGCCGTGTCCCGGCGCACGGGTTCGAGATGATGTTGTCCACGGGGATGTCGTGGGCTTGGCGGCGCACTTCCGCCTCCTGCAGGTGGTTGGTCAGGATGAAGATGTTCTGCCGGGTCACCAGACCGTCCAGCCTGTCGATGGCTTGGCGGAGGAGAGTGCCTTCCCCGAACATGTTCAGGAGCTGCTTGGGACGGTGGTCGCGGGAGAGGGGCCAGAAACGGGTGCCGCTGCCGCCGGCCAGAATGAGAGCGTATTGGTTCATGGCGATTCCGTAGGAATGTGGTTTAAAAAAAGGAGTCAAAGTGCGCCGAAGCGGCGTTTTCTGCGGGAGTAGTCCAGCAGCGCCGCTTCCATGTCACGGTCGCTGAAGTCCGGCCACAGCGTTTCCGTTACATAGAGTTCCGCATAGCTGATCTGCCACAGCAGGAAGTTGGAGACGCGCATTTCCCCGGAGGTGCGGATGAGCAGGTCCGGTTCCGGCATGCCGGCAGTGTCCAGATGCTGGTTGAAGAGGTCTTCCGTGACGGCGTCCGGGTGGAGTTCCCCGCGGGAGGCTTTCTCCGCGATTTTTCTGGCGGCGGCGGCAATTTCCGCCCTGCTGCCGTAGGAGAGGGCCAGAACCAGGTTGAGCCTGGTATTTCCCGCCGTGGCTTCCAGGCTGGATTGCAGCAGTTTCTGGGTTCGCTTGGGAAGGCGTGAAAGGTCGCCTATGGCGTGAAGGCGCACGCCTTTTTTCCTGCATCTGGCTGAGGCGTTTTTCAGGAATTCGTGCAGCAGCAGCATCAGCGCGTGCACCTCCGTCTTGGGGCGGTTCCAGTTTTCCGAGGAGAAGGCGTAAAGCGTGAGCCAGGGAATATCATGGTCAATGCAGAAGTCCACACAGCGCTCCACCGTATCCGCTCCCGCCCGGTGGCCGGCCTGGCGCGGCAGATGGCGGCTGTGCGCCCAGCGGCCGTTGCCGTCCATGATGCAGGCAATATGAACCGGCAGTTTTTCCTTGGGAATGGTAAGCATAGATAGATGTGGCTCCGCTACTCTAGTCCATGACCGGGTCCAGTTCAACACGCAAGTTTTTCAGGATGTATTCCTGTCTTTCCCTCGTGTTTTTGCCCATGTAGAAGGAGAGCAGGTCCTTCACCTTGTGTGAGTCTTCCAGGCGAACGCGGTCCAGGCGCATTCCTTCCCCGATGAAGGCCTTGAATTCCTGGGGGGAGATTTCGCCCAGGCCCTTGAACCGCGTTATTTCCGGGTTTTTGCCCAGCAGGGCGATGGCCGCTTCCCGCTCCGCGTCCGAGTAGCAGTAGATGGTCTGCTGCTTGTTGCGCACGCGGAAGAGGGAGTTTGGAGGATGAAGAGGTGGCCCTCCCGGATCAGCTCCGGGAAGAACTGGATGAAGAAGGTCATCAGCAGGATGCGGATGTGCATGCCGTCGTCATCGGCGTCCGTGGCGATGACCACTTTGTCGTAGCGCAGGTCTTCCAGCCCGTTTTCAATGTTCAGGGCGTGCTGGAGGAAGTTGAATTCCTCGTTTTCATAGACGACCTTGCGGCTCATCCCGAAGGAGTTCAGCGGCTTGCCGCGCAGGGAGAAGACCGCCTGGATTTCCGCATCCCGCGCCGTGGTGATGGAGCCGGAGGCGGAGATGCCTTCCGTGATGAAGAGGGTGGTTTCCCCCGCGCGGGCGTGCTTGGAGTTGTAGTGCACGCGGCAGTCCCGGAGGTTCTTGTTGTGGATTTTGGCCTTGCGGGCGTTTTCCTTCGCCAGCTTCTGGATGCCGGAGAGTTCCTTGCGGTCCCGCTCGGAGTCTTTGATCTTGGCTTCCAGGGCTTTGGCCGTCTCCGGGTTTTTGTGCAGGTAGTTGTCCAGCTCCCTGGCGATGAAGTTGCCTACGAAGGTGCGGATGGTTTCCCCTTCCGGGCTGATGGTATTGGATCCCAGCTTGGTCTTGGTCTGGGATTCGAAGACGGGTTCCTTTACCTTGATGGAGATGGCGGCCACGAGGGAGGAACGGATGTCCCCGGCCTCATAGTTTTTCTTGAAAAAGTCCCTCAGGGTTTTGACGATGGCCTCCCGGAAGGCCGCCTGGTGGGTGCCCCCCTGCGTGGTGTGCTGCCCGTTGACGAAGGAGTAGTGCTCCTCCCCATACTGGCCGCCATGGGTGAAGGCCACCTCGATGTCGTGCCCTTCCAGATGGATGATGGGGTACAGCGGTTCCTCGCTCATTGCCTCCGTAAGCAGGTCCAGCAGGCCGTTTTGGAGACGTAGCGGCGTCCGTTGAAGTGCAGGGCCAGCCCCTTGTTGAGGTAGGAGTAGTACCGGCACATTTTTTCAATGTATTCCGGACGGAACTGCGTGGTTACGGGGAAAATGTCCGGGTCTGCGTGGAACGCCGTGCGGGTGCCGTTGGGCTCCTCAGTGGCGCCGTCCTTCCGTCCTTTGGGGAGTTCCTTCCCGCGGCAGAACTGGTAGGAGCGCGTTTCCCCGTCGCGGTAGGCCTGGATTTCAAAAAAGTCGGAAAGGGCATTCACCGCCTTGATGCCTACGCCGTTAAGCCCTACGGATTTCTTGAAGGCGTCGCTGTCGTACTTGGCTCCGGTATTGATTTTCGCGGCGCAGTCCAGCAGTTTTCCCAGCGGAATGCCGCGTCCGAAGTCGCGCACCTCGCACAGGCCGTCCGGAGTCACGTCAATGGTGATTTTTTTTTTGCCGAAGCCCATGACGAATTCGTCAATCGAGTTGTCAATGACTTCCTTCAGCAGGACGTAAATGCCGTCATCCGGAGAGGTTCCGTCGCCCAGTTTGCCGATGTACATCCCCGGACGCATGCGGATATGCTCCCTCCAGTCCAGGGTTTTAATGCTGTTTTCGTCGTAGGCCATGTGCAGCGGGGTCACGCCTATTATAGCGGAGCCCCCGGAATTTGCGAAGAAAAAATGCGTGCCCGTCCATTTGCGCCCAATGGGGGCTTGACCCGGAGGCCGTCCCTTGGTGGAATCCATGGCGTATGATCAGTTGCAAGGCTCCGTGCAAGGTGAACGTTTCCCTCCGCGTTCTGGGTAAGAGGGCGGACGGTTTCCATGAAGTGGATACCGTGATGGTTCCCCTGGAATTGTGCGACGTGCTGGAGTTTTTTCCCGGCGGACGGCCTGGAAATGAGCTGCGACGCCCCGGGAGTTCCGCTGGATGAAAGCAACCTGGTCATGAAGGCGGGCCGGCTGATGGAGCGGGAGCTGGGACGGCCCATGCCGTGGCATGTGCGCCTGGTCAAGAACGTGCCCCATGGCGCGGGGCTGGGCGGCGGCAGCAGCGACGCCGCGTGCGTGCTGTCCGCCCTGAATGAGCTGGAACACGGCGGCCTGTCCCGGAGGCGTCTGGCGGAGCTGGCCGGGGAGATCGGTTCCGATGTGGGATTTTTCATTTATGGAATGGCGTGCCGCTGCACCGGACGCGGGGAAAAGGTGGAGCCCCTGCCGGAATGGAGGGAATGGCGCCCCCGGATCGTTCTGCTGAAGCCGTCGTTCGGCGTTTCCACGCCGGACGCCTACCGCCGCTGGTCCGGTTCAGGGGAATTGCCGGGCATACCGTACGGGGAGCAGCGGGTGGACGGCCATGTGCTGGTCAACGATCTGGAAAGGCCCGTGTTTGAGAAGCATTTGTTCCTGGCGGAGATGAAGCGATGGCTGCTGGAGAGGCCCGGCGTGCGCGGCGCCATGATGTCCGGCTCCGGCTCCACCATGTTCGCCGTGGCGGAGGATGAAGAAGCGGCCCGCAAGTTGATGGAGGACGCCGCGCGGGAACTGGACCCCACGCTGTGGATGTGGTCCGGGCTTGTGATGCGGGAGGGCGCCCGGTAAAAACATGGTTGTGCAGGAGGCCTTGCCTTGACGGCGGGGGATGCATGCCGTTACACTCCGTCCATGATTAAAAGTTTGTTTGCAGGTGTGATGGTGGCGGCTGTGTGCGCCGTCCAGGCCGGTGAATACGGAGACAGCGCCGTCCAGGCCGCCCGGGAGCTTTCCGGAGCGGTGAAAACGGGGGACATGATGTGGATGATTGAGAAGATGTACGCTCCCCATGAAGAAGCAGCTTGTTTCTTCCTTCCCGGGAGGGAGGCCGCCTTCATGAAGACCATGAGGGAAAAGATGCAGGGAGCCGCTAGGCCAGCCTACGGCGGAACATCTGGTGAAGAATGGAGACGAGGTGCTGGTGGTGCTCCCCCACGCGGATGGTCATTTCCATGAAGCGTCGGACGGGATGCCTGTAAAGATAGAGAATACAGGCGTTCTGGTGCTGGTGAAGGATTTGAAGGACAAGGGGCCCTGGACGTTCATTGATGCTTCCAAGATGAATGCGAATGCCCTGCGCTCCATGTTCTATGACCTGCCGGAAAAGGTGAATCTGCCGCCGGTTTCCTCCCGCCAGCTTCCCGTGGGCCAGTAGGGGGAGCGTTCCCGTATGAATGGCGCCGGGGCAGATGACGTGGAAGGCGTTAGCGCCTTTGAGGCTTATGTCCACCGGGCATTTGCCCCGGACGGGTTGTTCTCCCGCGCCAGGGATTTTGAATACCGGGCGGAGCAGCAGAATATGGCCCTGGCCGTAGCGAGGGCTCTCCAACGCCCCGCTGCTGGTGGAGGCCGGAACGGGCGTAGGCAAGTCCCTGGGCTATCTGCTGCCGGCCGTGAAGTTTGCTCTGGATTTTGACCGGAAAGCGGTCATTTCCACGCATACCATCAATTTGCAGGAGCAGTTGTTCAACAAGGATATTCCGCTGCTGCGCGCCGCCCTGGGGATTGATTTTTCCGCCGCCCTGCTGAAAGGCAGGCAGAATTACCTGTGCCATACCCGCCTGCGGCGCGCGCTGGCCCAGATGGATTCCCTGTTTACGCAGGGGGAAGCCGCGGAGCTGACGCGGATTCAGGACTGGGCGTTGAGAACGCAGGACGGCACCCTAAGCGACATGGCGTTCCGTCCGTCTCCCAAGGTATGGGCCATGGTGTGCAGTGAACCGCATGCGTGCAGCATGCGCCATTGCGGCCCCTCCTGTCCGTACCAGGTGGCCCGCAAGAGGGTGCTGGAGGCCAAGGTGGTGGTGCTGAACCATACCCTGTTTTCGGCCTGATGGCCCAGGCGGAGGATTCCGAGGAGGCGGGGTTCGTTTTTCCCGGGGATTTTGTGGTTCTGGATGAGGCCCACATGATTGAGAACATCGCCGCCCGGCAGCTGGGCGTGCAGCTCTCGGAACCGCATCTCAATTATGAACTGCTGCGGATGTTCAATCCGCGCACGCACAAGGGCCTGCTGAAACCGCTGAACAATCCGGCCCTGTTCCAGCGGGTGCAGGACGTGATTGACGCTTCAGGCCTGTTTTTCCAGAATGCGCGGGATGACCTGGGGTTTGCGGGTTCCGGCAAGATTGTCCGCATTCTCCAGCCGGAATGGTCCCAGGACATTCTTTCCCTGCCTCTGGCGGAATTGATCGGAGAATTGAAGAGGGAGGGCGCGAAGCAGGAGGAAAACGTGGCCGTGAAGGATGAACTGGCGGACATGGCCGCCCGCATGGAGGAGGCGCAGGCCTCCCTGAAGGTGCTGATGGACATGACGGAGGAGGGGCACGTGTACTGGGCGGAGCGGTCCGGTCCGGAGGGAAGGAACATGAGCGTGTGCTCCGCCCCCGTGGAGGTGGGCGATATCCTGAGGGAGCGCCTGTTTTCCGCCGGGCGTTCCGCCATTCTGACCTCCGCTACGCTGGGGACGGGGGATGCGGACATGGGCTACTTTGCGGGGCGCGTGGGTGCGGAAAGCGTCCGGAAGCTCCAGATAGGCAGTCCGTTCAATTACCGGGAGCAGATGAGGCTGATCGTGGCCCCGCTCCATGCCGGAATGCCGGACCAGCCGGAGTATGCGGAAGTGCTGCCGCCCGAATGGATTAAAAGGTATCTGGCGGAATGCCATGCTGCGGCAGGGCAGCGGGTGCACAGGTCCATGACCATGTCCAGGTCATGGGTGGCGATGATTTTGGTATGGGAGAATTGGAGCAGGAGGCTGATGAGGGTGCGGCGGGAGGCCGGGTCCAGGTTCGCGCTGGGTTCGTCCAGAACCAGGATGTCCGGGGTCATGGCGAGGACAGTGGCGATGGAGACGGCGCGTTTTTCCCCGCCGGAAAGGTGGTGGGTCATCTTGTCCGCCAGGGTTTCCGCATGGACGTCCCGCAGAGCCTGCCGCACGCGGCGGCTGACTTCTTCCGGAGGGAGGCCCATGTTGAGCGGGCCGAAAGGCCACGTCCTCCCGGACAGTAGGCATGAAAAGCTGGTCGTCCGCTTGCTGGAATACCATTCCCACGCTTTCCCGGACGCGGGCGACGGTTTTGGGCGTGACGGGGATGTCCCCCACCCGCACCTGTCCGGGAGGAGGGCTCCAGCAGGCCGTTGAGGTGCAGGAGCAGGGTGGATTTTCCCGCTCCGTTCCCGCCCACGACGGCAACGGATTCCCCGTGGGTGATGCGCAGGGAGACGCGGTTCAGCGCCGGAGGAGAATCCGGGTAGCTGAAGCACAGGTCGATGGTTTCTACAAGGTGGTGGCTCATGAGAGGAGGCTGCGGGCGCACTGGCCCGCCAGCATGGTGACGTTAAAGCAGCGGAACAGGATGACGAGGGCGCAGAAGAGAATGCCGCCCGCCACGCCGCGCATGGTGATGACGCCGGGGGCGCTGACGAATTCAGGGTCTTCCCTCCCCGGCACAGGACGGCCTGGTAAATGCGTTCCGCGCGACCGAAGGTGCGCAGCCGGGAGCGGAACGCCATCAGCATGTTCTGGGAATTCATCCATCAGGATGAAGGCGTACCGGTACAGGAAGGCCAGGAGCGTGATCAGGATGCGCGGCGCGCCGAGCTGCCTCAGGCCCCGGCAGAGCGGAGCGAAGCCCGTGGAGGCCAGCAGCGTGAAGGCTCCCCAGGATGGTGAGCATGCACCGCAGGATGATGGAGATGAAGGAGATGATGCCCCGGGTGACGGGAATGCCGAACCATTCTCCCGCCGGCGTCCTGTCCACCAGCGGGTTGAAGATGCCGATCATGACGGCGACGGGCAGCAGCCACAGGGTGCGCTTCAGCAGGTAGCCCAGGGGGAGCCCGCCATGCGGATGACGCAGACCGGGAACAGGAAGAAGGGCAGCAGCCCCGTGATTTCCTGCGGCGGCCAGGAGAGCACGCAGATTTGAAAGACGAGGAAGGCCCCTATTTTAATACGGGCGTCCAGACGGTGGAATCCGGTGTTTCCGCAGGAAAACCGGTCCATCTGGCGGAAAACTGCCGCGCGGCGTCCGTGAACAGGGGCATGGGGGGTCAGCGGGGGCAGTGGCTGTGCGGTTTTCTGCCGAACAGGAAGCCGGCCGCAAAGACCAGGGCGGCAATGATGACGCTCCCCAGCACGCCGGCCAGGCTGGTTTCAGGGTTGACGATGGAGGAGGCTCCCTCCGTCTCTCCGGAGGAGGCTGTTTCTTCCGCGGCGGGGAGGGCGTAGTCCGGCATGATGGCGGTGGATGCCTGTACGGATTCCAGGCTGCGGTGGAGGGGAGGAAGGCTCCGCCAGGCGGGTTTCTTCCGACCCGGTGACGCCGGCCACGGACCATTCCAGGCCGTCCGGGTAGGCGGAGGCGAACCAGGAAAGAGCCGCCCCCCGCAGAGCAGGGCCGCTACCGCAAAGATGCCCAGAACGGTGAAGGAGGCTTTTTGACGGGGCCGGTTTCCAGATCAGCCGGGCGCAGCAGGGAGGGCTGGGCCTTGCTGATGAAGATGACGATGGCCGCCGTGGCGAGTCCTTCCACCACGCCGATGGCCAGATGGATGGGAAGCATCAGTTCCACGAACTGGGCGAAGGGCAGCGCGGAGATGCCGGAGGCCGTCGTTTCCAGCACGACGGAGAAGGCCCCCCAGCTGGAGCCCGATGACGGCGGCGGTGATGCTGGCCAGCGTGATTCGGCCCGTGCCGGGGTTTTTCCCAGGCCAGGGGCCTGTAAATGAAGGGGTAGGCTACCAGGCAGGAGAAGAAGCCCATGTTGAAGATGTTGCAGCCCAGGGCCAGCAGCCCTCCGTCCGCAAAGAAAAAGCGCCTGCACCGCCAGGATGGCCGCCATGACCAGGAAGCCTGCATACGGCCCCAGCAGGACCGCCAGGATGAGGCCGCCGCCCAGATGGCCGCTGGACCCGGTGCCCGGAATGGTGAAGTTCAGCATCTGGCAGGCGAAGATGAAGGCTCCCAGAACGCCCATGAGCGGGACGAGCCGCACTTCCTTTTCCTGCCTGACCTTGCGCGCGCAGAGCGCCGTGATCGCGGCGGAAGCCGCCCACATGGTGCAGCCTACCGCCGGTGAAATGAAGCCGTCCGCCATATGCATGATGTTTGTGTCTTTCTATTGATGAAGTGAAGTATTGGTAAGAGCCCCGGACCGGGCAGATTGGCGCCACTTTAGCACAAACACCGCAAAGCCGAAGAAGGAAATGCGGCAACGGGTATAAGTATTTTTCCCTATGCCGCGCGGCGTTGCTCCCTGCGCGGGTCCGGTGGACCGTGTTCCCCGGCAATAGCGCCTTCCGGGGGGGGGAGCGCGTTTTCTCCGAGTGTATCCGGCGGGAATTTGGCTGCCGCGCCGTGCCGCCCAGGTACGCCGCGCGGCGGATGTGGACGGATTGGGCGTGATGCAGACGGGGAAGCGGTTTTGCTAGACGGAACCCATGATGAATTTTTTCCATAGCTAAGTGCTTGTTTTCCATAGGCGGGTGCACGACGATCCTGGGCAATATTTCCGCAGATACGGCCGTATCTTCCGCCGGAGCCATCGGCGGCCTGGGCGTTCTGACGATTGCCGTGAATTATACGCTGAACCTGCTCAAGAAGAAGGATGAGCAGTTGATGGCGAAGGACGCCCGCATTGAAGCCCTGATGGACCGCCTGATTGACAAATGCCCGAATTGCGAGCTGGCGAAAGCGGCCAACAAGTCCCTTCTGGAGGATGAATAGCGGAAGGCGGCGGGATGCTTACCTTCCGGCCGCGTCCGGCGTGCGGGTGTAGGCCTCCCGGTTTCCGTCCGTGTTCAGAATCAGCGTAGTTCTGCTGAGTCTGTCAATGGTGGAGGTTGTGGTGAAGAGGGAGGAGTTCCTGTTGCCTATGCTTTTTCCCCGTCAGGGTCAGGCGCTTGCCGTCCAGTTGCCAGCTCCGGTAGAGAAGCGTGCGCATGTTGATGGATCTCGCCCTGCCGTCCGGCAGGAGCTGCATTCCCTGCACGTGCCCCGGCTGTCCGGGGACGGGCTGGGTCCAGGAGCCGGAAAGGTTGGACGGAGTGGGCTGCATGGAGCAGGAGGCCGCCGCCAGGGAGAGGGCCGGAAGAAGGAGGAAAAGGCGCATGGCGGCGGGTGGTTAGCGCTGTTCCCTGATGACTTCCGTACCGATGCCGTCCGGAGTGAAGATTTCCAGCAGCAGGGTGTGGGGCAGGCGTCCGTCAATGAAGTGCACCTTGCGCACGCCCGCGTTCAGGGCGTCAATGGCGGAGTGGATTTTGGGAATCATGCCGCCGGAAACGGTGCCGTCTTCAATGAGGTCCAGGGCTTCCGTGCGCGTGACGGATTTGATGAGGGTGGACGGGTCCGCGGGGTCCTTCATGATGCCGGGAACGTCGGAAATGTAGATAAGCTTGACCGGCTTGAGCTCCTTGGCAAGGGCCGCCGCCGCCGCCAGGTCCGCGTTCACGTTGAGCGGCTTGTGGGTGCCCAGCTCTTTCGCCAGGGGGGAGACGATGGGGGTGATCTGGAGTTCCAGCGCTTCCGTGATGCGGTCTGTCAGGCAGCCGATGACGTTGCCTACTTCACCGATGTCCCTGGATGCGTTCCCCACGAAGATTTCCGTGCCGGGAATGCCTACGCCCTTGCCTCCGTAGTCGCGGAACATCTGGACGAGGCCGGGATTGATGGTTCCGGAGAGGGTGCGTTCCACGATGGAAATGGCTTCCGGCGTCGTGACGCGCAGGCCGTTGATGAAGCGGGCCTCCAGCCCGGCTTCCGCCATGGCCTTGAGATGGCCTTGCCGCCGCCGTGGACGATCACGGGGTTGAAGCCCAGGACTTCCAGCAGAACGATGTCGCGCATGAGCTTCTTGACCAGGCGGGCGTCGTCCATGGCGCTGCCGCCGAATTTGATGAGGAATGTCTTGTCCCGGTAGGCCTGGAGGTAGGGAAGGGCGCCGACAATGACGGAGGCCTGTTCAATCAGGCGGGTGATTTTGGAGTCCATATCAATCATGAAACGGTAGGAGTGGTTGACAAAAAGAGAGGGAGGGAGTCCGCGGCAGGGGCCGTTCAAAGCAGGCGCCTGCTCCTGAAATAAACCAGGGAAGAATGATGGAAACGAGCATGACGACCAGGGAGATGTAATAGCCGTATTCGTTTTCCAGGCCGGGCATGTGGGAGAAGTTCGTAGATGCTGGCGATGAGGGTGGGGGGCATGAAGACCACGGCCGCCACGGTGAAGATTTTGACGATTTCGTTCTGCTCGATGTTGATGAGGCCCAGAACGGCGTCCAGCATGAAGTTCACGTTGCTGGAAAGAAAGTTGGCGTATTCCGAGAGGGACGTGACGTCGCGGCTCAGGGGGCGCAGCTTGATGTACAGGGTGGAGTTGGTGTCGTCCAGGGCCTCTTCATTGCTGGCGTACGTGAGCAGGCGCAGAAGGTTGACCAGGCAGTCCCGCTGGCGGGTGAGCAGGTCCCCCACGCGGCCCAGGTCCTGGAGCGTGAGGCGCAGGGCGCTGGAGACGGGCACGCGCTTGCTGGCCTTGCCTTCCGGCTCGTCCCTGCGGAAGATGTTTTTTGGAAAGGCGGTCCAGTTCCGCGCCGAAGCGTTCCAGGACGTCCGCCTGGCGGTCCACGATGGTTTCCAGCAGTCCGGTGAAAACCTGGTCCCGGCTGATCTGCTTCTGGCGCAGGAGCTGGTGGGAGAAGACGCGGAAGGAATAGGAGTCCGAATGGCGGATGGTGATGATCTTGGCCCCCATGAGGACGAAGGTGATTTCCGACAGGGAGGGGGGATTCCGTATCCACGCGGCTGAGGACCGTGGTGGTCATGAAGCGGGCGCCGTCTTCCGTGTACAGGCGGCTGGTGGCCTCAATTTCCCTCATCTCGTCGTAGGTGGGCATCTCCAGCCCGCAGAGGCGTTCCACAAACTTGATTTCCGCCGGTTCAGGGGTAAGGAGGTCAATCCAGAAGACGGAGTCCAAGTTCTGTTCAGCCGCATCCACCTGGGTGGTGCGCTCAATGTTCAAGCTCAATCGCGCGGCGGTCCACTTCCACTCCCTGAGCGGTCAGGGCATCGTGAATGTTCTGGTTGGTGATGGCGCCGAACGCCTTGCCGCCCTGACCCACTTCAAGGGTAAGGGTCTACGGTCAATCCGTTGATTTTGGCGGCCACTTCCTGGGCGGCGCTGAGTTCTTCCGCTTCACGCTTGGCGCGGGCGGCCTGAAGATTGGCGATGAAACGGCGGTTGGAGGCCGTTGCTTCGTGGGCGAGACCCTGGGGGATGAGGTAGTTGCGGCCATAGCCAGCCTTAACGGTCACCAGGTCGGCTTCCGCGCCGAGTCCTTCAATTTTTGTTGCGAGAATTACTTCCATCGTTGCCATGGCTAAAAAAGAAATGGTTATTTGTGAGCGGTTGAAGTAGTAAGTATTCGCCCGAATGTCAAGACAAGAGCGATAAAAAGGGCGTTTTTTATGTGTTGGGAGGAACAAATCCCCCCGGCTGTCATGATAGGTGACATTGCGCTTGCTTCACGGGGCGGTAGTATGTAGGGAAAGGAACCGCATTTGTCGCGTTTCCCGGAGAGGAGGGGTTCGCCCGCGGGTACATTACAGATATTTGATCTTATGGCTATTCAGCGCGCATTGATATCCGTTTCCGACAAGACCGGCCTGCACCTGCACGAGTTTGGAGTAGAGCTTATTTCCAAACCGGAATTGTGTGAAGGACGCCTGAAGACGCTTCACCCCATGGTGCACGGGGGCCTGCTGCACCGCCGCGACAATGAAGAGCATGTGCGCCAGGCGAAGGAAAACGGCATCAAGCCCATTGACCTGGTCTGCGTGAACCTGTACCCCTTTGAGGAAACCGTCGCCAAGCCGGACGTCACGCTGGAGGAAGCGATTGAAAAAGATCGACATCGGCGGCCCGTCCATGCTCCGTTCCGCCGCCAAGAACTACGCCTCCGTCACCGTCGTGTCCGATCCCGCGGACTACGCGCGCATTCTGGATGAAATGCAGACCCACAAGGGAGACACGACCCTGAAAACCCGCGAAAACCTGGCAGTGAAGGTGTTCATGCGCACCTCCAATTACGACAACGCCATTACCAACTACCTGGGCCACCAGAGCGCGGAAAAGGCCAGCCTGTACGGCAGCTTCGGGGACATTTTCAACCAGCTCCAGGGCAAGGAGCTTTCCTACACGAACGTGCTGGACATCGAAGGCGCCGCCGAGCTGATCACCCAGTTCCGCCGCCCGACGGTGGGCATCCTGAAGCACACGAACCCCTGCGGCGTGGGCCAGGATGACGAGGACCTGCGCAACGCCTGGCAGAAAGCCTTTGAAACGGACACGCAGGCCCCCTTCGGCGGCGTGATCGTGGTCAACCGTCCGATGACGGAAGGCTTGGCCCGCGTGCTGAGCGCCATTTTCACGGACGTCATCATCGCCCCGGAATACGATGCGGAAGCCCGCGCCCTTCTCCAGAAGAAGAAAAACTGCCGCATCATCCGCATGAACACGGAAGCCTGGATGAAGGCGCGCCGCGAACCCATCATCCGCTCCGCTCCGGACGTGATGGGCCTGGACAATCTGGAAGCCAAGGTTGTGACCAAGCGCCCCCCGACGGAAGAAGAACTTACCGCCATGCGCTTCAACTGGCGCGTCGTGAAGCAGGTGCACTCCAACGCCATTGTCTTCGGTGGCACGGACCGCACGCTCGGCATCGGCGCCGGGCAGATGAGCCGGGTGGATTCCGCCCGCATTGCCGTCTGGAAGGCCGGACAGGCCGGCCTGGACCTGAAGGGCAGCGTGGTGGCTTCCGACGCCATGTTCCCGTTTGCGGACGGCCTCCAGGTAGCCATTGACGCCGGGGCCACCGCCTGCATCCAGCCCGGCGGTTCCATCCGGGACGAGGAAGTGATCGCCGCCGCGGACGCCGCGGGCATCGCCATGGTGTTCACGGGGCACCGCCATTTCCTCCATTAATTTGAATGATCGGCCCCGTCCCCTTGTCTTAAAACCGATATGTTGCTAGGTGTAAATATAGACCACATCGCCACGCTGAGGCAGGCCCGCTATGCGACCATGCTTGATTCCTTCAACGTGGAGCCGAGCGTTTTGGACGCCGCCTACGCGGCGCAAAGGGGCGGGGCGGATTCCATCACCCTCCACGTCCGGGGGGACCGCCGCCACATGCAGGATACGGACGCCCTGAGCGTCCGGGAGAGCGTGGCCCTTCCCCTGAACCTGGAAATGGGGAACACCCCGGAGATGGTGGACTTTGCCCTTCGGCTGAAACCGGACTATGTCTGCATGGTCCCGGAAAAGCGTGAGGAAATTACTACGGAAGGCGGCCTGGACGCCGTCTTTCATGAAAAAGGAACTGGCCCCCACCATGGCAAGAATGGCTGACAACGGCATTCAGGTGAGCCTGTTCATTGATCCGGAGCTGGCCCAGGTGGACGCCGCCGCCCGTCTGGGAGCGCCCATGGTGGAGCTTCATACCGGATGCTTTGCCAACCACGCCGGGAAGGAACGCACGGCGGAGCTGGCCCGTTTGAAACGCGCCGCGGAGCTGGCCCCACTCCCTGGGCATCCAGGTGAATGCAGGCCATGGCATCAACTACCAGAATCTGGAACAGCTGATGGACGGCGTGCCTTACCTGCATGAGCTGAACATAGGCCATACGATCGTAGCCCGCGCCCTTTTTGTGGGGATGGAGCAGGCCGTGAGGGAAATGCGCCAGGCGATCGACCGCCTGAGCTGATATTCCCGTTTCAACTTTAACCCCCGTTGCAGGAACATGAGCCGCATTGCAGGATTGGGAATGGATTTGATCGACCTGGACCGCGTGCGCCACGCCCTCCAGAAAAACGGGGAGGCGTTTGCCCTGCGCATCTGCACCCCGGATGAATGGGCCTACTGCCGGAAGCATGCGGACCCCGTGCCGCGCCTGGCGGCCCGTTTTGCGGCCAAGGAGGCCGTGGCGAAGGCCCTGGGAACGGGAATTGGGGAAAAATGCGCTTTTACGGATGTGGAAGTGGTGCGCAATGATGCGGGCGCTCCCTCCATCCTGCTGCACGGCACAGCCGGAGTGACGGCCCGGGAGCAGGGCGTCACGGGCTGGTTCCTGACCATGACCCATTCCCGCCTGAGCGCCGCAGCCGCCGTCATCGCCCTTGCCGAAGCCCCGGAATTTTCCTGACGCTTCAGAATCGCCGCAAGCCTTGGCCGATCCCGGGACCGTTTTCCCTGAACCAAAGCCGGCTGGAACATACCGGGTCCTGAGCCCAGGAAATTTCTACAGGATGCCTTGCCAGCGGCGCCGATGAATACCGTGTTCCTACAGGTTTTCAAGGTTCTTCTTGATGACTTCCCTATTCAGTTCGCGGAGGGCGGCCAGAGTTTCAAAACTCGGCGCTTCGGAAAAATCGGTTTCCAGTTCTTTCACTCTCTTTTCATAGTCCGCCGCATGGCCGCCATCCCTTTTCAGGATGGAGATGTTTTTCCGGGTTTCATCCGCAAGCTCTGAAAACGTCTTCCGGTCGGGGATCGGGCTCCAATTGATGGACTTCAGGAAGCTCTCCACCTCCGGAACCGTCACGTTGAAGAATTCCGGGCGCACCTCCTCCGGCTTCCGGTCTTTGAAATAACTTATGGCAAAACTGAAGCTGTCCGACTCCGGCTTCAGCTCAAATTGATATCATCTCCATGAATCCGGATCTGGCGGAGGGATTCTTTTTCAAAAACGATGAACGTGCCGAACTCCTTGTAAGCATAGCGGTTGAAGTTCATTACCCCGTTTCCCCCGGTTGTTTTCGTCAGAACCCAGTCCGGCTTTCCGCATGGTTTTTCCCCGTCTCCTTCTTTCAGGGCGAATTGCGACTTCAGTTCCGGCTTCCCGTAACCGTGAACCGGCGACGCCCAGACTTCATACAGTTGTCCGGGATAACTGACCTTGACGAACAGCCAGTCCGGGCGATCCTTGAACTGCGCTATCCTGACGTCCAGAACACTGTTTTCCGGGCGGAACGTGAATACGGCCATTTCCATCTTGCCGTTTTCTACGGTGTCAATTTTTTCCGCGACTTTCCGGTCCAGCAGTGTTTTGCCGTCCTTGCCGATCACGGCAAGGAAATTGACGGGACTCCAGCTTCCGGGAGTATTGGGGTTCCTCCAATATTCGATGCCGAATCTGAAATCCCCCCATTCCTGCTGAACCGGCTTGTTGTCATTGGGATTGGTAACGGTGTGGTAATTGATTTTTCCGTTGCCAAGGTTGACGGTATGGCGGGTCACAAGGACGGGAGTTCCCTTGCGGTCAAATTTCTCTTCTTTCTTTTCAATGGAGGGGGCGGCGTACAGCAGTGTGGTGCACAATCCGGCCAGTACGGTCAGGGTGAGTTTCTGCATGATTATTTTACCTCTATTTCGTGTTGGGTATTCAAGCCTGTAGCCGCGTCTTCAATGGTGATGCGGTATGCGCCGGGAAGATCGTTAAAGGCGAAATCCAGCGGGTATTCCGTCTTGCCGTAAATGGTTTTGCTGCGGTGCAGAATTTCCCTGCCGTCCGGGGCCGTTACCGTAATCCGGTACGCGCGTTCCCGGGGATTGGCCGGTCCGGAAATCTTAAGCAGGGCCCGGGCGCCTTTGGCCACCTGGGCCGGAGCGGTTACCACGGGCGGTTGCTGCTCCCGGTCAAACAGGGCAAAGCAGCGGAACGGCGCATTGGAGGAATTTAAAGACAAGCTTGTCTGATTTCCCCACCAGTCCTTTGCGGCACTCATAGATGTATTTTTCTTCCGGCAATTTGGCGGTGAATGATTTGCCGAGGTCCTTTTCCTGGCCGAGGGCGCCCAGCAGTTCGAATTCTCCGGCCTTCCGCGGACGGACCATCAGGGTGTCGCTGAAATCGGGGATGACGGCCAGAGGACGGACTCCGGCGTTTTTCACCACCTGGTCAAGGAACGTGTTCAGGGAGGAGCCGGGCAGGGAATTATTTTCCAGAACGGAGAGGGAGGCATTCAGCAGGATGGCGTTTCCTTTGCCGGCCTTGCGGAGCTGCAGGCCCGGATTGCCGTGGACTGCATGGGCCTTTTCTCCCGCCAGGGCCAGGGCTCCGCTTGTGCTTTCATAAGGCTGGATTTCGAGCTCTTTCGCCTGGCCGAACGTCAGGTTCCCGAAAAGTTCGCCCAGGGGGTTCACAGTGCGTTTTTTCAGGTTTTCGTTCAGGATGGCGATATTGGCGTCAGCCAGTACGGTGCCGCCGGATTTGACGAAATCCAGAATGGCCGCGCACTCTTTGTCGCTCAGGGAGGAAGCTCCGCAGAGGAAGAGGAGCCGTGCGTTTTTCAGGCGTTCCAGGGTATTGGGCGAGACGAAATTGAAGCCCAGCCCGCGCTGGTAGCAATACCGGAGCAGCGGATTCATGCTGGCGTCCGGCTTGACGCAGCGGCTGTCCGCCTGGGCGGCGGAATTGGAGGTGTGGCTGTAGTAGAACAGGATGCCGGTATCCGGAAACGGGGTTTTGATCAGCAGCTGTGCGAGGCCGTAGTTCAAGTCATCAAGATAGGGCATGTACTGGCGCAGGTATTCCGCCTCGGAGAGATCGCCGGAATGGCTGGTTTCTCCCAGGGCGGGGTTGATCAGGAACCAGGCGTGGCCGTTGATCGCTCCCTGCAGCAGGTGTTCCCAAAGTTTGTATGGATAGGATGAACGCTCCGAGCAATACCCGCCCCACCAGATGGTCCGGACCCGGTCCGCGCCGAATGCGCGCAATGCCTCGTTCTCCTGCATGCCGCTGTAAGGGCCCCAGAAGTCCAGCCCTTTAATCATTTCTTCAAGGTTGCCGGGAGGGGAGCCTTCCGCGCCTACCCGGGCTCCGGGATGAACCTTTTTGATTTCCGCCGCCAGGAAATGATGCATGTCCACGTACATTTTTTCAATATATTCCCGGTGGTCATTGTAAGCGACCAGATTTCCCGTTTTTTTGGCCGCGTCCAGCCGGAGGTGGGGCACTTCACCGAATCCGGCATAGGGCGCCGTATTCAAGGTTCAAGTTTTCCATGGTCTGGTACTTCTGCCGCAGGAAATCGGCGAACGGCTGTTTATCCGATTCTCCGAACCCGGCGTCGTAGGTGTAAAAATTTTCGTCGCCCAGGTTGTACAGCACGGGGCTCAGGTCTTTCAGGTATTCTGCCTGGCGTCGCAGATCGTCGCTCCAAAGTTTCCGGACCAATGGATGGTAGAATGATTCGTCACCGTTCAACGTACCCAGCTGCTCCATATTTTCTTTCTGTTCGGACCACAGCTTGCGCAATACCCTGGTTTCATTGTTCGGCCCGGCTTCCATCCCGATCCGGCAGATGTACGGACACAGTTTTTCGTTCCGCAGGGCGTTTTCAATATCTCCCTTGGTGAAAAATTGCAGGGATACGTTCCAGCCGAGGCGGTCAATGATCCGTTCCCCGAAGGCCGGGTTGAAGGTGCAGCCAACCTGGCCCCAGGTAAGCTGGAGATAATCCTCCAGGGAATAATCCGGGAAAATCACCGGATTTTCAGCATGTGCCGCATTGCCCCGGGCATCGTAAACGGTACAGCGCAGATAACCGCCGATGGTCGGCATCCGGTAATTTTCAAGGCCGAATGAAAGCTCTTTCTTTCCGGCTTTCAAAGGAAGGGTCTTGCTGAACCATACATTGCGGTAGGGTGCGTCCATCAGCTCCACTTTGGCGGAATAACCGTCCTGCGCGGGCGAAGCCAGTTTCAACGTGACGGAGAAGGGGCCGCGGTCCTGCACCAGCCTGGGCGTTTCCACCGATACGGCCCCGAAAGCGGATTCCACCGTAAAGGGAAAGGCGCCGAAGTTGACCAGCGCACCATCCCTGCGGACCAATACGTCTGCGGTATATCTTCCCGCCGGAAGGTTCGTGAAATCAAGGCTGTTCCGGATAACGGAATTATCCGCCTGCCGGATACGGCCCTCGGCAACGGTTTTTTCCGGAGAGGTCACGGCAAATTGGCCGTTGTCCTGCCGTACTGAAAATGCCGGCAGTTCTATTCCGCTGGCGTAATAGAGCACCTGGGCCAGAAAAGCCTGGGACGTTTCATAGAGGAAGAACCAGTCCGTGGTGTAGTTGAAATACGGCGTCAGCCCCACTCCTGGCCGGTAGCCCGCGCCGTAATCGACTTCGACGATCCGGCCATTGCCGAATTGCCAGGCGTTGAAAATACGCGATTCAAAGTTTTTAGGCCTGGTTCCGGGAAGGCTGTTGCTTCCGGCAACCCATTCCGGCCGGGGCAACGGCTGGGCGTACGGTTTTTTATAAGGCAGTTTCTTAAGTTCGGACCAGGGTTCGCCGGATTGAATCCGGACCAGGCCGGTTCCGTTCCGCACCATCGACATCAGGCGGAATTTCTGCTCATCCGGCAGGACCGCAAAATCGACGTTTGCCATGACCACCAGATCATAATCCTTTGCCAGTTTGGCATCCAGTTCCTGAAGTTTGTTGGCGGTGCTCAGCCCCGCGATCGGATTGCTGTAAATATCATCCGCTCCGATGCTATGTTCACTGGCTGTGAGAACCACTTCATACTTAAAGCCCGGGAAACGCTGGACCAGCTCAATGATCTCTCGCGAGGCCGTCTGCTGCATGATAAAAAAAAGTATTTTCTTATGGGGAAGCTCTCCTTTTTCATCCCATGCGGCATGGGGCGTTTTCAGGGTCATTCCGGCCTCATTCATGTAAGTGCCGTCCAGTTTGCCGAATACGGGAGCAACAAGGCCCGCCAGCAGGATGCAGAGCAACAGTGGGAATGGTTTCATCAATGGATGGTCTTTCTTTTTTGAGTTAATTCAGGCTTTCTTCCAAGGCAATTTTCCATTTGAGCGCCCGGCAGCGCTCTTTCAGGACGTAAAGGCGCCTTAATCCGCTGACCGTGGTTTTTTCTTTCTCCAGAACACGGCATTCACGGTTGATCGCATCCAGTTCTTCCCGGTACATTTTAAAAGCGGATTTCCCGCAGGCCCGTGCCAGTTCGGCTGATAGCTTTTCAATTTCCGCGAATTCATTGTTTTTCACCTGGCCGGGTGTCGTAAGGACACTTTTACCTTTATCTCGCAGGATCAGGGTGTCGCCAGCCATGGCGAACCAGGGCTCTTCCGCGGAACGCGACAGCAGGGCGGATGCCTTTTCCGGCGAGACGGTGTCATTTGCTCCCTGGAAGTAAATATAGCCGAAGTTGCGCGGGCTCGAATATCCGCCCAGCACCGAACTGGCGGCTCCGGCAAAATTTCCGCCGGAGTAGGCATAACGGACGTGGCAGAACATCCAGATATCGGACGTTTCCGCTTTGGCGGGCAGGTCGCTCCAGGGGAAAAACGCTTCAATCGTCCAGCGGTCCTTGCCGATGGAGGTCCGGGCGGTCCAGTCGGTGCCGCTCCAGTCATTCTGATAAACGGCGGCGTCCCGGCGGCGGAAATCGGCGCGCGTTCCGATGCAATTGACCTTGAAACAATGGTAGCTTATTCCATTGGCCCCGGCATCGAAAAAAAGATTTCGGCGCAGTCGTCGGTCCAGATGGCGGCGTTGTCAAAGTCGGTAATGATCTTCCTCAATTTTTCCGGATGCTCCTCGAAATTGATGATGCCCAGGTAGATTCCTTTTTCATCATACAGCATGCGGAATTCCGTCTTGAGTTTTCCCGGAGTCGGTTCCGCGCAATTGTAAACATAATAATGACGGAATACGGCCGCTTTTTCCCAGGCTGCCTCGTTCAGGCAGCCGTCGACCACCGGCGCTTTTCCTTCAACCGGGCTGACGGCATAAAAGGAAAGCTCGCGGGGAGGGGCGGAGAGCGCCAGTCCGCTGACCAGGCTCAGTATAATGAAGCTTAATTTCATCTCTTTAACATCCTTGAAATGCCGTTTCCTTATATCATGACCCTATTGAACCGGGTACTATGCAAGCCGTCCCGGATGAATGCGGAGGGATAAGTGGCCGCGGCATCATGCCGGGAATGACCCAGCAACACATGCCGCGGCCATAAAATTCCATCAAAACACACGGTTGGACATATTCTTACTATACCCGTTTTTCGATTTCTTTCTTTCAGAAGAACCCGGAATAAAAATAGCGGCTCAAGTAAAAATAAAACTGCAACCCACAAGATTGCTGAATATTTTACTCAGGAAGAAAACGATTTTTGCTTTTCTATCCATGCAGTATCATTACAACTCTTTAAGCCCTTCATTTTCCACGTACCCATAACATGGAAAGGACACGGATTTCCACGATCTTTTAATCGGTATCCGATGGCTGTTGGAGATTTTTGACCATGCCGTAAGAGTGAGCTGGCCGCATGGGTGAATCCCCCGGCATCTTCCTGATGCTTCGGGATTCGTACGTGCAGCGTCCCGTCATTCAAATTCCACTTCTTTTTGTAAGCTCCCCTGTTTATTCCAGTTGCCGCAAGGGCGCGCGGCGCTCCATGAGCGTGTTTGGAGAAGATGAGGGGGAATAAAAAAGAGGCTGTCCCGCGGATGGGACAGCCTCTGCTGTTGAGTTGACGCTCAGTCAGGAGTTCCGCTTAGGAGAAGCTCTTGATGAGGATCTGGCGCTGTTCTTCCAGTTCGGCCGGGAGCTTCTTGCCCACCTTGTCGAACAGTTCGGTCTGGCTTTCCAGTTCAGCCTGCCATTCGCTCGGGTTGAGGGCCATGTTGGCGTTGAACTGTTCTTCGCTGTAGTCGAGACCGGTCTTGTCCAGTTCGGCATAGGTCGGGGAGACGCCCAGCACGGTCTTCTGGCCTTCCGCCTTGCCCTTGGCGCGGCGGAGGATCCAGTCGAGGACGCGCATGTTGTCGCCAAAGCCCGGCCAGATGAAGTTGCCGTCCTTGTCCTTGCGGAACCAGTTCACGTTGAAGATCAGCGGAGGATTGGCAACGGTCTTGCCCATGTCCAGCCAGTGCTGCCAGTAGTCGCCCACGTTGTAGCCGATGAAGGGAAGCATGGCCATCGGGTCGCGGCGGACCTGGCCGATGTTGCCGAAGGCGGCGGCGGTCATTTCGGAACCCATCGTAGCGCCGACGTATACGCCGTGCGTCCAGTCGCGGGACTGGAAGACGAGGGGCATGGTGGTGGCGCGGCGGCCGCCGAACAGGATCGCGGAGAGGGAAACGCCTTCCGGGTTCTGCCATTCGGGGTCGATCGTCGGGCACTGGGCGGCGGGAGCGGTGAAGCGTGCGTTCGGGTGAGCGCACTTGCGGCCACAGTCCGGGGTCCAGTCATTGCCCTGCCAGTCGATGGCGTGGGCGGGAGCGGGGCCGTCCATGCCTTCCCACCAGACGTCGCCGTCGTCGGTCAAGCCTACGTTGGTGAAGATGACATTTTCCTTGATGGTGTCCATGGCGATCGGGTTCGTCTTGTAGGACGTGCCGGGAGCCACGCCGAAGTAGCCGTTTTCCGGGTTGATGGCGTGGAAGGTGCCGTCTTCATGGGGCCAGATCCAGGCGATGTCGTCACCGATGATGGAGGTCTTCCAGCCGGCTTCACGGTAGGAGGCGGGGGGGAACGAGCATGGCCAGGTTGGTCTTGCCGCAGGCGGACGGGAATGCGCCGCCCACATAGGCCTTCGTGCCGTCCGGGGATTCAATGCCCAGAAGGAGCATGTGTTCGGCCATCCACTTGTTCTTGCGGGCGATGGCGGAGGCGATGCGCAGGGCCAGGCACTTCTTGCCGAGCAGGGCGTTGCCGCCGTAACCGGAACCGAAGGACCAGATTTCTTCCGTTTCCGGGAAGTGGCAGATGTATTTTTTTTTCTTCGTTGCAGGGCCACGGCACGTCGATCTGGCCGTCTGCAAGCGGGGCGCCCACGGTGTGGAGGCAGGGAACGAAGGTTCCGTAGCCGTCGCGCTTCGGGTTGCCGCCGCCCTTGACTTCGTCTTCCAGACGCTTGAGAACGGTTTCGCCCATCTTGGTCATGATGCGCATGTTGACCACGACGTAGGGGGAGTCCGTGATTTCAATGCCGATCTTGGCCAGGGGGAGTCCAGGGGACCCATGCAGAAGGGGATCACGTACATGGTACGGCCCTTCATGCAGCCCTTGAAGAAGCCCTTCAGTTTGGCCTTCATTTCAACGGGGTCGGCCCAGTGGTTGGTCGGGCCTGCGTCTTCTTCCTTCTCGCTGCAGATGAACGTGCGGTCTTCCACACGGGCCACATCGGAAGGGGTGGAACGGGCGAGGAAGCATCCGGGGCGCTTCTCGGGGTTCAATTTGATAAAGGTGCCCTTTTCTACCATCATGTTGCAAAGCTCATCATTTTCTTCCTGAGAGCCGTTGCACCAATAGATGGAGTCGGGTTGGCAAAGCTGGGCGATTTCGTCGACCCACTTCTTAGCTGCTTCGTGAGTGGTACTCATGGTGGAAATAGTGTATGCACGGAAATGGCCGTTGGCAAGTCTCCCGTGCGGCTTTTTATGGGGCGGTTTGGTTGCTCCCGGAGGGGAAACCCCGTGCAGGGGAAGGCGTTGCCCTGATTCCGGCGGTGGCCGCTCCGGAGCGTTCCGCGGGGGCTCCCGTTTCCCCCGCTGCTGTGCTCCGGGAAGGGTGAAAAAAGCCTGTTTTGACTGGAAATCTGCTTGCCAGCTCGCGCCGGATAGTCTAGGGAAGAATCATGAATGTTAGAACGTTGATGGCAAATGCGGTGTTTCTGGTGCTGCCGGCCCTGCTGGCGGCGTGTTCGGACGCCTCGCGCCCGCCCGCCGTCAGCTTCAAGATTCAGAACGTTCCCCCCGTGCCGCGCACCATGTCCCAGATGTCCCGGGAAGTGCACATCAGCCGCGATTTCATGTCCCCGCGCTCCCGCGCGCGCGCGCCTCCCATTCCATGCATCCGCGCTTCATCACCATCCACAGCACGGCCAACCCCACGGGAGACGCCGCGGCGCATGCCCGTGCGCTGAAAAAGGGGGGCCATGGGTTCCCTGAACTGGCATTTTACGGTGGACCAGTACCGGGCCATCCAGCATATTCCGCTGAACGAGACGGGGCGCCATGCGGACCGCGGCGGTCCCGGAGACATGTATTCCATCGGGATTGAGATGGGGGGGGTGAGGAGCCACAACCCCATCGTCACCTGGAACCGTTCCGCCAAGCTGACGGCGGTGCTGATGAAGCAGTACAACATTCCCCTCCGCAATGTGGTGCCCCATTATTACTGGACGGGCAAGAACTGCCCGGCCCCGCTGCTGACCAACGGCCGCCCGGGGCATAAATGGAGCTGGTTCGTCTCCCGCGTGGATTATTACAGGCGCTGTCTGGAAACCCGCCCCGCCGCCGCTCTCTGACGGGCGCGCAGGCATGATGCGATCTGTGAGGAATACGCCTGGACCCATGGCCGGAGAGCTGCTTTTAACGTCCCCCCTGGAGGAGTGCGCCTTCATCCGCCCCAGGGAGCTGGCGGCCATGCAGGCGGCGGGAATGGCCTCCGTGCGGGATTTGCTGTTCATGCTGCCGCGCAGGTATGAGGACCGCCGCATGTTTGACCGTTATGATTCCCTGTCATCCGGTGCGCCTGTCTGCCTGAGGGGGCGGGTGGTGGACGTGGGCTGGAAAGGCTGGGGAGGGAAGGGCGGCAAGGGCCGCGGGCGGTATGTGGAAGCCGTGCTGGTGGATGAGCAATCTTTGGGGCAGGCCCGTTTTTCCTGCCTGTGGTTCAGCATGCCGGGCATAGCCAGGATGCTGTGCGCCGGGCAGGAGATGATCGTGTACGGGCGCGTGAAGCCGTATGGGAAGAAGCTCAGCATCGTCCATCCGGATTTTGAGATCATCCGGGAAGGGGACGACCAGTCCATCCATTTGAACCGCATTGTTCCCGTTTACAGCGGCCGCATGGGGATTGCCGTGCGCAGGCTGCGGGAAATCGTGTGGGAGGCTCTGGCCCGGCTTTCCCCGGCTCCGGAACCGGAGATTTACGAGTTTGTGCCGGACATCCCGTGCAAAACGGCGTTGAGGGACCTCCATTTTCCGGAGACCGCGGAAGTGCGCGACCGGACCAGGCGGCGGTTTGCGCTGGAGGAGTGCCTGGCGCAGCAGTTGAACGTGGCTTACAGGAGAAGGCGAGCGGATGAAGTGCCCGGCATGCAGACGGCAGGCTCCAGCCATCTGGTGAAGGATTTGGCGGATTCACTGCCGTTTGAGCTGACGGAGGCCCAGAAGCGCTGCGTGAGGGAGATTTACCGGGATATGAAGGCGCCCCGTTCCATGAACCGCCTGCTCCAGGGGGATGTAGGGTCCGGAAAGACGCTGGTGGCCCTGTGCGCGATGCTGCTGGCTGTGGAACACGGGTATTCCGCCGTGATGATGGCCCCCACCCAGATTCTGGCGGAACAGCATTATTTGAAGTTCCGGCAGATGCTGGACAAGCTGGACGTTCCCGTGTCCCTGGTGACGGCGGACAGGAAGGAGGAATCCCACGTATCCTTCGGGAAGCAGGGGGGGATTGTGGTCGGAACGCATGCCCTGCTGTACGGGAAGAACGTGCCGGAACGTGTGGGCCTGGTCGTGATTGACGAGCAGCACAAATTCGGCGTGAACCAGCGGGAAAAGCTGATTGACCGCGAAGAGCGCCCCGACGTGCTGGTGATGACCGCCACCCCCATTCCCCGCACGCTGACGCTGACTTTTTACGGGGAGCTGGACGTTTCCATCCTGGACGGCGTTCCCGGAGGCCGTGGCGCGGTGGTTACGGCCATCCGCACGGAGAAGGACCAGGAAAAGGTATTGAAGTTCGTCCGGAGCCAGTTGGAGGAAGGCAGGCAGGTTTACGTGGTTTCCCCTCTCATTGACGGGGAGGATTCCCGGAAAGGGAAAGCCGTGACAAAGGAGCTGGACGAGTGGAAGGCGCTGCTGCCGCATGTGGATGTGGGACTGCTGCACGGCAGGATGTCCTCCGAGGAAAAGGAGGCGGTGATGAAGGACTTCCGCGCCAACCGCATCAGCGTGCTGGTAGCTACCACGGTGGTGGAGGTGGGGGTGGATGTGCCGAATGCTACGGTCATGATTATCAATAATGCGGAGAGTTTCGGGCTCTCCCAGCTCCACCAGCTCCGCGGGCGCATAGGCCGCGGGGCGCACAAGTCCTACTGCATCCTGATGACGGAGGCCCGGCCGGAGGATGAACAATGGGAAAAGCTGCATATTGTGGAGACCACGGCCAACGGTTTTGACCTGGCGGAACAGGATTTGAAGCTCCGCGGTCCCGGGGGACGTGCTGGGCACTTCCCAGAGCGGCCTGAAGGGCGTGCGCTTTGAGGAATGGCTGCTGGACGCGCGCCTGATTCACCGCGGGCGGGAGCTGGCGGAGGCCATTCTGGCGGAGGACCCCAATCTGGAATCCGCCAAGTACCGCCCCCTCCGTTTTCTGCTGGAAAACGGGGAGGAAAACGTGTGACGGGGTAAGATTGTCTTCCTGCCGTTTGCTGACAGTCAGACGGTAAGGACTGTATGACAGATATGGGGTGCAACGGTTTCTCTCTTGAATGAATCTAAAGAGGCAAAGAAGATATTTCTTCTTCAACCCGAACACCGATAAAACAATGATTCAAACGTACCAAATACTCCCCGTGGTGGCCATCGTATGCTCCGCCTCCGCTCTTGCTCAGAACGCTGCCGATCCCGTGCAGATGGTTAAGCAGAATGTCGACCTGATTTCGTCCGCCAACAAGGTTCTGGACGACGTGAAGGACAATGCGGCGGTTGAAATCGCCATCAAGCAGCTCAATGCCCTGACCCAGCAGGCCAAGCAATTGGACAAGGCCATGGAAAAAATGAAGCTCACTTCCGAACAGGCCATCCGGATCACCAAACTGAACGGAGATGCCCAGGATACCATCGTGGACATGCTGGAAAATTGCGAACGCATTCAGAAGGACAAGCTCATGACGCCCGCCCTGCTCAAGGCGGTGAACAATTTCGCTGACGCCGCCAACATTGAAGTGGTGGAAACGATTACGACCGTGGAACAAATTGTGGAAGACTAAATGATCAGCTTGTAAAGACCTTTGACTGGTAGGGCCGCTCCCTGAAAGGAGCGGCCTTATTCTTTGGTGGGAAAGGCGTCTTTAACAAGTCTTCCGGCGGGATTTCATGCTTCCATGGCGGGGTTGGGATTCCCGGCCGGGGCCAGGTATCCTGTTCCGGGGTCCGTGCCCAGGGAGGAAAGAAGGCTCCTGTGGCGCGGCAGGGATTTGGCGCGGGAGACGGCGGCGGCGGGGTCCAGCACGTTGCCGAAGGTGATGGCGCCCATAGGGCAGGCGAGCTGGCAGGCTGTTTGCGCCGCGCCGTCCGGCAGGAGCAGGTCTTTCTCCGTCACGTGGATGGAAGTGGAGGGCTGGCCCGGGTGTTCCTTCATCAGGCGGGATTTGTGCCTGATTTTGGCGCGTTCCACCATCTGGACGCAGTAGGTGCATTTTTCCATGACGCCGCGGGAGCGGACGGTCACGTTCGGATTGCGCTGGAGGCGCGTGGCTTCCCCGGAGGCCTTGGCATAATCAAAAAAGTTGAAGCGGCGCGCCTTGTACGGGCAGTTGGTGGCGCAGTACCGGGTACCCCAGCACCGGGCATATACCATGGCGTTCAGGCCCTCCGTGGTATGGACGGTGGCGTTCACGGGGCACACGGACTCGCACGGGGCCTTGCCGCACTGCTGGCAGGCCACGGGAATGGCGGTGAGTGCCCCTGCCTCCGTGAAATACCGGTCAATGCGAATCCAGTCCAGCGCGCGTCCCTTCGCCATCTGGTCACGGCCCACCACGGGAATGTTATTTTCCGCCCGGCAGGAATCCACGCCTCCCAGCCGCCGGAAGGTGGCGGGGGAAACCTGCGTGATGCCGCCCAGCGCTGACGCCCGTTACGGGTCCGGGCATTCCTGCATCCAGGCGTTGCGCTTCCAGCGGCAAACCCCGATGGAATAATCCGGGCAGAATTGCAGTTCCAGCGGCGGCCGTTTTCCAATCCGCTTCCGCCGTTGCCGGAGGGAGCAACGGGCGTTGCTCCATGGCGGTTCCGGAGGGCTGTTTTTCCCTGCGGGACAGGGGGGGATAAGCCTCTTCCGAATAGCTGTGCTGGAGCGCTCTGTGTCCAGGCCGCAGTCTTAAAGCTTCTGATTCACGGCGTTCAAAAACATTTGCGCGCCCGGTGGTAAACGGGGAAAGGTGCGGGCGAATTGTCTGCCGTGATGAGGTGCCCTTTGGTGGAAAGGCAGCCTGGAAAGCACTTCTTCCGCAGAAAATGCCCCGTACAGGGGAAGAATGACGGGCTGGCGGTAGCAGACCTGCCGCGGCAGTCCTGTTCCCACTCCCCAGATTCCAGAAATGGGCCGCCGGCAAATGCCATCGGCAGGCGCGTGAGGTTTCATCCTCATACATCCCCAGATGAATGCTCTCCGTTCCGTTCAGGGCTTCCGCAGTGCGGAGCCGTGCCCGGAATCAACACAGGATTTCCCGAATCCAGCAGGAAGGCGATATCCACCTCTTTCTAGCCGGGAAATTGGGGGTCCGCCGCCGCTCGCAGCGGAGCGATGAGCGGGCTGACCGGGAGAATATGCTGGTGGCAGCCCAGGCAGGACTTCATATCCGGAATGCCGGCCCTGGGAGAGCGCTGGGCGGCGCTGTGGCAGGCCGTGCAGCTCATCTTCAGGTCTCCGGCGTGGAGCTTGTGGGAAAAACGCACCCACCCAGCGCCAGCGCGGCGGCGAGCGCAATCAGCGCGACGCCTCCGTAAAAGCGCCTGTTGGTATTGGGTGGAAAGATGTTGGCCATGGTCCGGTAGAGAGAAAAGGCGGGGCCCGCCGTCAGGCCGCTCTGCCCGGCCGCGGAATGCGGGCGGGAGGCAGAGGCGTATCCATCGTCAGGTCTTCAGGCACCAGCC